>MDTD01002022.1_pt1 | contig 11883 bp, 17 predicted proteins | sample 811221 | NCBI WGS metagenome assembly MDTD01 (sample SAMN05326646, study PRJNA326480) | marine metagenome | isolation source: seawater | place: Pacific Ocean: South West | collected 2011 | reverse complement strand
TGGTAGTGGTAGTGGTAGTGGTAGTGGTAGTGGTAGTGGTAGTGGTAGTGGTAGTGGTAGTGGTAGTGGTAGTGGTAGTGTTGATGATAAGGGGGGAAATAAATTATGGTTAATAATTGGTGGAGTAGTGGCCGTGATTATATTAATCATATTTGCATTATTAAATAAGTAATAATATAATATATAGAATGAATTCAATAAAAGTTACAAAAAATGCGTGGAATAAGATGTCTCAAATAATCAAGTTAACAAAAAATCAATATGGTTTTCTCTATTCGGCATCAAGTGGTGGTTGTAATGGTTTTAATTTTGAATTAAACTTATTAAAAGAAGAGGAATTAGATAAAATAAAAAATAATAAATTCTATATTGTTTTAAATGATAAAAATACAAATCTTTATGTTGATCCACTAAGTGAACTATATTTATTGGGAACATCCATTGACTATGTTACAGAAGATCTTTCTTCGGGGGATTTTGAAAGTAAGTTTAAGTTTGGAATTAATAAGGAATTAATGACAAGTTGTGGTTGTGGAATATCATTTAGTCCAAAGAGTTTTTAATGGCGATTATCAAAGGAAATTATACATCTTCCATATTCATCCCTTGGAGAATCAAATATACATTTTTTTTTACATATTCCTGGTGAATTTAGGGGCATCGGGACCGACGGTCTAACATTAATTTTACTATGAACACAATCTAATAATGGATGACATCTAGATTCATACATAGATGATGTATATCCACTACATGTATCTCCTTCATTCGAATATTTATAACATTCTTTTGCTGCATTATTTCTCATAACCGGACGGCAAAAATGAGAACTACCACAATCAGAATCATCGATACAATCAATTACAGCATTATCACATTCTCCTGGACAAGCAATATTTTCTCCATTAATTTGTTTTCTAAGGCAATCACTACAATCATCATAATTATCTGAACATGGTGTTTCCCATTGACGCATACATTCCTGTGAAGAATGACACCAAGTAAATCCACGGTTAATTAAACAGTTATGTGAATCCCTCACATTATTAAAGGTTATACTTTCCACTGGAATAATGATCATATGAGATAATAAAATAAGTAATGTATTGATAATAATATTTATCATGTTATTAATACACATACATAGGAAACTCTTAAATAATTAAAATTAAATTTGATATTACTTGTTTTATTCGATAATAAAATAAATTAAAATGGAGACCCTTAAGGTAATTACATTTAATCCCCCGAATCCAAAGGACGGGGCATATATTCAATTGAAATCTGTTCAATTCGTAACATTATACAATTGTGTCCTCGATACCTATGGTATTTACAAAGTAAATAAGGATTGGTCTGATATTTATTGGACCCCACCTGATCCGTACATTCATCCTAGTATTAATTGGGAAAGTATTTGGAAAGAAATGGATTATTGTAATCATGGGTATATGAGAAAGTATATTTATAGTGAAAGTATAAATGGTCCTGAAATTCATTTCATTTCTTCAAAACTATAAATTTGATAAAATATTTATTTATGTTTCATTATTAAATGGAAAATCCCAAACTATGTATGTGTCACCTTATTGATTGGAAAAATGATAAACCGATACATATAAAAACCGGAGAAGTATATGATTATAATAGGCATGGTGCACTTGATTGTCACACAAAACTAAATTTAGGAATCTTTAATATGGTGGATTATTATAGTGTATGTAAATATATTCCAATACCCCCTAAACCCGTAATTATGAAAAAGGTTAAAAAACATGTCATTGAGGAAGGAATACCACCCATCCCTAAAAGACTCTTTCAATCTGGTGATAATAATAAAACTTAAAAAAAATATTCTATCTTAATATAAATGGATACGATATACTACATTAAAAATAGGGAAAATGGTTTATATATCGGGTTAAATAACAAAACAAATGATGCATTTAATACTATAGATATCGTATTAACAGATGAACCATGTCAATGGGTATTCAATGAAAAAGATAAAATAATAAAACATACTCAAACAGGTGGATATATTGTACAAAAATATCGGGGATGGATACCAGATACATCAAATATATTACTCTTGAATAAGAATAGTTATGACATATGTTTAAAACCACTCATGTGGGAGTATGCTGAATTTTTATTATCTACGGAAGTCTACGGAATACAATATAATCTTTGTGTGAATAGTGATAATAATATAATATTAAAGAGGACTAATCTTAATTTACCTGTTCTTCAGAACTGGGAACTTATTCAAAAAAAAATTTGATTATTTTAGATCTAAAAATTAAAAAAGAACAGTAATACTATCATGGAACCTAACTATGCGAAACAAATATTTATAATAATAATCCCCCTTTCTATCCTTCTGGTCCTCATTTCACAATGCGACTGTTGTAAATGTAATTGTAAACAAAAGTGTCAAAATTGTAAATCGAAATGTAAGAGGAGTAATAGAGTTAATGTTCAACCAACCGTAGTTCATGCGACACCCATTGAAGGACAGGTATCAATCATTGTCGTTGCCGAACCATTACAACCAGATGAGATAGAGAGAGAAAACACACCAACTGTAGATGCTATAGCAATTAATATACAATAATAAATTTGAAAGAAATAAAAACTTTTTTTTAACAAAGAAACAGAGGTCATTCTCAATGGATAATGAAAAGCGCCCTCTCAAGAAGAAGGGTGGAGCGAGCGAACTAGAGACTCTTGAAGGGAGACTCGCAAGAGAAGAGGAACGATTTAGACGCAATATGAATTGTTTAATGGGTTGTTGTCTTTCAACCTTTGTCATATTTATTGTTCTCTTGGTAATGTACTTTAACGAGTGTAGTGAAGAAAGGGAAGGAATTGATGATAAACCGACAACCGTTTCTGAAAAACTAATTGATTATACTGTAAAGCCACACAAGCGGGTGAATTGTACAAACCAGAACCCATGTATTGATTGGAATTGTGGTTATGTCAGGGAACATTTTCATAGAATACCTGACGAATGTGAATATCATGATTGGTCCGATTGGATCTGGTGGGGTGGTATTGTTCTCTTTCTATGGGGTGGGTGTCTAGCTGCGTGTGGAACGAAGACAAAGAATGGGGGGTGAAAATTAATTTAAAAGTATATGTATATTGTAATTATGTTAATGTATAGTTTTTTATTTGTCGTGTGTATCGCTTTCCAAGAATTAATTCCATTAAATTATAATAAAGAGATTATGTCGAGCATAATCGTTAGAGCATATCATAGCATCGGGTGTATATATTATTTAACACCTATATTATGGGACACGGAACATGCACTAATGGAAATTGAATCAACAGAAATGCCCAGTGATGTAAATTTTGTTCTAAAACGATCAGCATATTTTTTTTTATGGGATACATTCGCTTTATTAATGGGGAATGAAAAAGAAAAAATAGTATACATATTACACCATCTCATGAGTTGTTTTACTATAGCATATTCCTTATATTATGAAATAAATTGGTATTTTGTATCAATCGGTTTATTTTTAGCAGAAATAACCAATCCAACAACACAGATCTCAGAGGCATGTACATTATTTAATTATTACAATAATACATTCGAAAAATTTTATTTCATGTATATGTTACTTATAAGAGGGATTCTTTGTCCATGTATGGTGTTATTAACATTATATGATTTAAAGTATTTATTGAGTATACATGGTGAAGATGTATTCAATCGATCAATAATTATCAATTATTTTACTATGATAAGTATAACATTAGCAAGTATTGATTGGTTAAATAATAAATATGAACAGATAATAATAGAAGATAATAAAAGATTAAATTAACGACGTTTATTTCCCCTTACTGACCGTCTAGCGCTTTTTCTCGATGTTCTTCTTTTTGATGATGTTCTTCTCGATGAACGTCTAGCGCTTTTTCTCGATGAACGTCTAGCGCTTTTTCTTTTCGATTTTCTTCTCGATGATCTTTTTCTCAATGATCTTTTTCTCAATGATCTTTTTCTGGATGAACGTCTAGCACTCTTTTTATGATGATGACCACCACCGGATGCTTCTTCCCCCAGGATATTTTGTATTAATTGAGGTAGTCCGCCCGCTTGATCCAATTGTTCTTGTGCTTTAACCGGATCATTTATCCTTAGAAGCTCCATTGCTGTCAGAACTTCACGGTTAACCTCTTCTTCATCTTCTTCCGGTTCAGGTTCAGGTTCATCACCTACAAGTTCATCACCTACGGGTCCATATCCGGGTTCATCACCTCCAGGTTCAGGTCCATATCCGGATTCATCACCTCCAGGTTCAGGTCCATATCCGGGTTCATCACCTTCTTTTTCTTTTAAAAATATATAAAATGAGTATGCTTCGAACCCTGACTGTGGGTCCTGGTGGGCACCTACTTTTTCGCGCATAAATCCATGTAATCCATCTACTCTTACCCAGTCATAATTGGCGTTAAAATCATCCTTATTCATTTCGCCACCTTTAATTCTTCTCGGAATAAATGATCTGAAATGACCTGCCTCCCCCAATACCGGTTTGCCAGTGTCTGGATCCCTCCAATTAGTATTATATGATTGAACAAGAGAAATGAGTTTAGTATCATTACTCTCTCTATCCACGCAATTTTTCCAAAATCTAAGCGTTGTTTCGCGCTGCACATCGTCAAATTTGTCACAATCTAAATATCGATCATTCCCCAGGAAATGCTGCATTACCGGGGGACCCGGTAAAGTCCACTGGTACCAAATATCTATATCTAAGTGATGTTTTAAAGCATGCTTTAAAAATATTAATGATACTGAGGCATCATAATATTCTCCACCTTTCTTAAGTTCAATGAAATCGCTTCGGAACTGTTCATCTTTCAAATCACCATCACGGGAGAATAAACCTGGTACGGGAACCTTTGCCGTTTCGGAGTGAGGCACTACCATATTCTTGAATGAATCAATAATCGCTATATATTTTTTGTCATCCCATAGCGCACCAGTTATTAAATCATGAAGGTGTTTAACAAATTCATTTTCTGGTTCTGAATTAAATTTTTGTATTATTTTATTTTGAATATATTTATTTTGAAGAATAGAATATAAGGGGGCATTTAACCAACATTTATTTCTCCCATTATTACTCGTATTGGGAGGAGGTCCCCCTTTACCGTGGAACCCAAGTGGATTGGTCATGGGAGACCATAAATCATTAAGATCCTCGATGGTGTTAATTGGGGGTGGTTCATTTGGTTCGGATTTGTCTTCTCTGATTCTATAGTTAAGTTCTTCATATTTTCTTGCTAATTCTTCACTCAATTTTTCATTTCTTTCTCGCTTCTCCTTTAAATTTGCCTCTCTTTCCTCCTTTTTTCTTTTATTATCGCTTTCTAACATAACATGTTGAACCTCTTGTTCTTCAGGTGAGAGTTCTTTACCCGCTTTTCCGTGTTTTAACATTCCCTGGGGACTAGTACCATCATCCGATTGTTGTTGGGTCAAATAAAGGATAGCCTCCGCTACATTATTATCTTTCATCTTTAAAGCTTCTTCTGCGTTCTCCTTTGTTACTCCCATGATCTCTATTACTTGCTCAACTTCAGGAGTAATCCCTTCTTCTTGATCTGGGAGAGGTTGATCTGGGGCCATACAAAAATCAATTAATTCTTGTGCTAATTGATTACCTATAATTGTAACTACATCGTCGCCAGCTCCTTCCCAAACCCTTTCATCGTCACCTCGCCACCATCTTACTTTTCCAGATGGTAATAAATCACCAATGATATTTCCAGATTCAGGGTCAACAACCAGTGGATTTTCTGGATCTACCGAATCAACCTCAAAAGTGATGCCATTTACATCTATTGAAATAGAACGCCCATACGTATCTTTCTTCACTTTTCCATAATTAACTTTTATATCCCCCTTAAATGTCCCTTCCACATGTTTACATTCAACATTATAACCTTCCAATTTTCCAGTCACTTCAGTTATCTCTACATCTGTATCATCCATAAAACGACCAGGGGTCATTTTTGTATACTTTACAGGGTTATTACCATATTTAATACCATCAATGATTCCTTTTATTTCATCCCCTTTTTTCCATGCCCTTGCTTCATCTGCCCCCATTATGGCGCCAGCAAAAATAGTATAGTTTGGTTCTACTACCTTTTTTCTTTTTAATGCTTCATCTTGTATCATCTCAAAACGCTTCTCATTACCTCCTCTTGAAATAATAAACCAATCCACATTTTCATTTGTAGAACATTCATGTAACAAATCTAATATTTTTTCACTTGTTGCAATAGATTTTGAATCGTCTACCCCTAAAAAAACTAAACCCTCCTTACTATTTTTTAATGCGATTTCATTATGTATAAGTGGTAGTTCTGTTGTTAATGTATCATCTAGATCAAAGAATAATAATCTCTTTGATTCACCAACTCCTTCCACTGATTTTTCCTTTTCCATACTCTTTTGTTGTTTTTTGATAGAAGTATCTGATTTATGCACCGATTCCTTCTCCGACTGCGCAGCCTCACTCGAGACCTTCGCGAGAAGCTCCTCGCACTTTTTACGCGCAGTCTCGCTCTCCTCGAGCTGTTTTCGCAGCTCTTCATTCTGCTCCAAGAGTCCTTCCTTTTCCTCCGATGGCATTGCTGATGCCTTCTTCGCATCGAAGAGAGGCGAGGCACTTTTAGGGTCCTTCTTGACCTTCTTCTTCCCCTGCGCCTTCTTCTTCCCCGGCGACTTCTTCTTCCCCCGCGCCTTCTTCTTCCCCGGTGACTTCTTCCCCGCCTTCTCCGCATTTTCCTTCGCCTTCTTCTCTGCCTCCTCCGCAGCAGCTGCCTCCGCCGCTGCTACCGCCGATGCCTCCGCTGCCGCGGCTGCTGCCTTCGCCTTTTTCTCCGCTACCGCGGCAGCTGCCTTCGCCTCCTCCACCTTCTTCTTCGCCTCCACCACCTTCTTCGCCTCCTCCGATATTACATTTAATTCAGCTATTTTGCGTTTTACTTTATTTATCTTTTTTTGTATTTTCTTTTTATCAGGAGCATTCGCCTTACCGTGTTTAGTTTCATATTCCTTTTTTTTTAGATTATATAATCTTATACTCTCTTTAATTAATTTATTCATTTCAATTAATCCATTCTCATTTCCATCATTTAATCTTTTTAACAGATTTTTTATCTTTTTTTCGTTCTCCGAAAATTTACTCATCTATCTATATATATATAATAAATATAATATTTATTATTCTAATCGTTTTTTCAATAACTCTTCTGTTTCTTGAAGAGTCTCTACAATTTTCTTCTGTTCTTCTGCTGCGTTTAACATATTCTTTAAACGTTGTGTTTCTGTTTTTAATTGCCATCGAGTAAAATGGATCATATTATCAATCGCTTTAGTCGATTCACATAGTAGAGGGTTTATATTTTTTATAGAATATTCATCTTCATCACTTGAATCAGAACCTGACATTAATATAAATTATAAAAAAATATTACTACTTGAGCGTGTAATTTAAGAGATTATCTTTATTTCTTCTTCATCCATGATATACCTTACAAACTTCCCAAGATCTCCACTGATAGAAGCGGTATGCTTCCTTTCATAATCATCACAGAAATATTCCCTTTCTTCTTCTGTAACTCCTAGTTGGTAGCTCCTATTTTGTTCCCATGGAGGTATTGGCAAGACCCCTATAGGTATACCATAGATATAATACTGACGCATATCTCTTTTACTATCAACTATATCCCATATTAGGTATGGTGAGTTTATATCGGGAATACGACATTGTAACCTATAACTACCATTAATTCTATTCTTTAATCCAAAACGCATAGGTTGAGGACATGCATCTAAATTAGGAGTGGAGAAGGATCTATCGGAGTTCCATCCCCACCTGATCCATGAACCATTATCAGATTTCGCAAGACTTATGTCAACTTCTGCCCTTTTACAGAAGAACTCAAACTTTTTAGAGGCATCTGTTATAAACTGATCCATATCTTCCTTAACTAACCTCATTTCAAAGAGAGGTTCTAACCAGGTCCAGAGGTATTCGCTGGTGTCGTTGTCCAGGAACCATGCCAAGGTGAGGAGAATTTTCCTGTATTCTACTTCTGAGAGCATCTTGTTTGTTTACTAAAGATATCTTTTAAACTTCAAATTTTTAAAAAAAATCTTATTCTCCTATTATGTCTAATCAATTGGGGAATGGGTGGCATCACGCATGCTAAAGAGTGCTTTCCATTGACGTTCTAAGAATCCCCAGAAAATGTGCCTAACTTTCATATATTCGCGGAGAGGGATGTCATCCTTACCAGAATAGTATCTAACTCTATCACATGTCGAACATCTACATTTCGGATGATACCAGAAGTATCCTTCAGTCTGACCCCCCTTAACCCTCCTACCTTCTATATAAGGGTTCTCATTGTCTCCTTTCCGCTTTTCAATCCGCACCTCTGATGTTGTCTTGAGGTCATTCCACTGATCTTCAGTTTCTCTTACCCTTTCACAGAGGTGCTTTGCTTTGAACTTACAATAGTTATAGGATGCATGGTGACCATCCCACGCACATTTTTCATATGTCCAATTCTCATGCCAAAATCCGTTGTTCTCTGGGTGACTTAAATTAAGAGCTTCTTCTTGTGTTTCTATCAAGTAAAAGTTTACACGACCCGCATGGACATTTCCCTTTACTATGAAATCATATACATCTTTCATCTTATCCTTGTGTTCTTTTTCTGGACGGGCGAGCGCCTTGTACCATTCTCCGAGTGCTAACCGGACACAGATAATGCGGATTTCCAGTGGGAGGGAATGGATATCCATAACTCCTTTAGAGAATAAGTATATTCTTTTTTCCAAAGGCAAAAAAAATTTTCAAATTTGAAAAGCATTCAAAAGATCTAATAAAAATATATTGATAAAGAGGGGACGATGGAGGACCGCTACTGGTCTGCGGTGCAAAACCTGGACAACAATGTTTCTCAAATGATCGCAGAAACATACCTGCCGGACGAGGTCTCGAAGTATACGCTTGATTACACCCTGAAGAAGTTTTTGGAGAACAACTACGTCATGGGGATGAGGTCTGGAGCACTTGAGAGTTGTCGCCCGTCAAAGATACCGAGAAAGATTCCATACGATCTCACCCTAAAACCCAAAATGAAGAGAAATGTCCACAACATGATTGCAAGAGAGTATGTGAGGGAAGCGCGCAACCTCGCAAAAAAGACGCGCGCCCTCAAGAAGTTGAGAGAGACTCTACCTGGGTGTGAGATTGGAGAGCACGAGGTGAGTGTTCCAGAGGATCGGCGCTACGCACACCACGATATTGAGTGGCGGGGGATGAAGGTGGAGTTTAATGTCGTCGGGCGGGCAGCAGCAAGGAGCGGACGTGTAAATCATTAGTATATTAATTTATCTGAATCTAAGTAATTATCTATTTTAGAATTTTTATATATTATATTATATTATATAATATGAATAAATCGACTATATTAAAAATATCTATCATTTTATTTTTTGTTATGTTTATCTATTCAGGATTTCAAAAAATTAATAATTTTCCTCAAAAAGTTGAAATACTAAAAAGAAAAACAGGATTACCTTTGCCTATCAATGAACTAGGTATGATAGGGGTTATTATATTAGAAATAATTGGTTCATTATTAATTATTTATTATTTTTATGGTGGTAAAATAGATAAACAAATTATAAAAAGAATATGTGAATTATATTTATTATTTTTGATAGTTGTTACTTATTTATATCATCCACCAACAGATAAACCACTACCATTTTTATCAAATATAACCACATTTGCGGGACTTCTACTTATTTATAATATGTTATTATAATATAATATAATGTATGACTATACTATTATTGGTGGAGGACCATCAGGGATTTTTTGCGCAGATAAATTATCTATGTTAGGATATTCGGTATGTTTAATTGAATCATTAGAAACATTGGGTGGATGTCATAGAGTTAGATATGTTACGGATAATAAAGGAAATAAAATACATACTGAGCATGGACCACGTATATATTTAGGATCTTATTTAGATTTTTGGAAATGGATAAAATCAGTTGATATTAATCGTGATGAAAATTTTGAGAGATATAGATTCGATATCTTAAGTAAAAGTGTAAAAGATTTTAGTGGGGGTTTTAATATTTCTGAAATATTGAGTATAATTTTAATGTATATAATCTGTTGTATATTACGAGTATCTATATCTGATGAATATACCTTGGAAAAATTTTCAAATGATTTTAATTATACGGAACAAGGGAAAGAAAAACTAAACAGATTGGCAAGATTAATTGATGGTGGTAATTTAGATAAGTCGTTGGTAAGTGCATTTTTTGGTGGTTTTGATGTAGGTGTAGTTTATAAAATATATGAACCCAATGAACCATTAGATAAATTACTATGGGGAAAATTCCATAATAAACTTATTAATCAAAAAGTAGACATACTGTTAAAAACAGAAGTAAAAAGTATAAATAAAAATAATGTTGATATAGGTCACAAAAATATAATTACTGATAATATTATATTAACAATACCACCATATTCATTAAATAAAATTAATAATGCCCCTTCTCTAGCAGGATTTAATAAAAATTTTAAAGAATTATCACAAATTCAACAATATGAACCATATGTTTGTTCTTCTATATTATTTAAAAATTATGGAGAAAGTTCATGGGGAATCGCAGATGATCATCCTTGGGGTTTGGTAGCAATTGATATGGGGTATTATTTTAAAAATGTGAATGGAAGTTTATATATTGTAAGTGTGACACACCCTGAAAAAATAGATCCACAGACGAATAAAAAAGCAAATGATATGAATGAAAAAGAATTTTTAGACCGCATAGTTGAAATCGTAAAAAAACGTTTTAAAATAAATGAAGAACCTATATACAAATCTTTGAGTCCAAATGTTCAAAAAATAAATGGTAATTGGATTGAAAGCGATAGAGCATTTTTATATTCTCCCCCCGGTTGGTTAAAACCAGATTTTGAAATTTCAAAAAAAAACAAGGTATTTACGACGGGTCACCATATAGGTAATTCTTACCATGATTATAATAGTATGGAATCAGCAATACAAAATGCTTCCGAATTATTAAATAAAATTTTACCAGAATATAATAAATCGATTTCTAAACCATGGAAACTTAGTAGTATTTTATGGATAATAATAATTATTATGATAGGAATATTTATAAATAAGAAAAAAATAAAGAAATATATTATGGGTTAGTATTTTTTTTTTATTATTTAAATCATAATATTATGGATATCGAAGTTAAAAAACAAATGAATGAATTAAATAATAAATTAAATGAAATAGATACTAAATTAAATGATTTGGATGATAAAATATCTGATATTTTAATTTTACTTGAAAGAGATGTAAAACCAAATTGTAATAAAATGAATAATCATATTGATTTTATTGAAAGTATATATGAAAATGTTAAGAATCCATTGGGATTTTTATGCAATAAAATTAATTATGTTAGAAGTGATAATATTAATTATAATTTAGAAAATACAGATTAGCATATAGTTGTCTAATGGACTTAATTATACAGGATGGACTACATTATCTTGTCCCCTTCGAGAACTTTCCCTTTCTATACAGCGTATTAGTATCTGACCTAATATAGCACATACCAAACATGTAAAACATGCTGCTATCACACAATTTCTCACTATATCCCCTACTTTGTCACCCATTTTTATTTTTATTTTATTTTAGAATTCGATTCTAAAATAATCAAATTTGATATTTATTTTATATCTGTTATTAAAACATGCCTACGAAACAAAAAGGGGGGAC
>MDTD01171894.1_pt1 | contig 11885 bp, 9 predicted proteins | sample 811221 | NCBI WGS metagenome assembly MDTD01 (sample SAMN05326646, study PRJNA326480) | marine metagenome | isolation source: seawater | place: Pacific Ocean: South West | collected 2011 | reverse complement strand
TTGAGGAAGAGGAAGATGTTGTCAGGGATTTTAATCGACCTGGCGAACCAGGATTTTCCCTGCTGCCGTCATGCCCAGCGTCACCGCGTCGGTGTCCGGTGCTTGGACGGTGATGGCATCGACGACCTTGTCGTGAGAGAGCACGGTGATCGGCGTGCCGGGGCGCAGGCCGTGTTGATGCATGAACTGCAAAAACTCGCGTCCCTGGTCAGCGATACGGGCGACGATGAGCTTCTTGTGTTCCACACTATCTGCAAGACTCTGCAATGGCGCAGGCATGTGCGTCCCCTTGGCTGGGGGGATGGGATCGCCATGCGGATCGGTGTCGGGATGCCCCAGGTAGTCATCCATGCGTTCAAGGACTTTGTCGGAGATCGCATGTTCGAGCACTTCGGCTTCATCGTGCACTTCCGACCAGTCGAGTCCCAGTGCTTCCACGAGGAATAATTCGAGCAGGCGATGTCGCCGGAGAATGTGCAACGCCAACGTTTGACCTTTGTCGGTGAGTTTGACGCCCGAGCGGGGTTTGTAATCCACCAGGCCGGAGTCTGCGAGCGTTTTGATCATGGACGTACAGGTCCCGGGCACGACATCCATGGCTTTGGCCAGCTTGCCCATCGCAACGGTTTTGGTGGCAGTGCGCTGTTTCTGCTGTTGCAGATAGATCGTCTTGAGATAATTTTCAACAGTACTCGTAGGCATGCATTCTCCGGGCAGGACACGGTTTTTAACATGCGTAATTTACCCGCTGATGCGCGTACTTGCCACTTATTTAATCATGATCAAACCTGTTTGAACCGCCAAGTCGCCAAGGACGCCAAGATCGGAAAGAGAAAACGCTCTTAACTTGGCGTTCTTGGTGTCTTGGCGGTAAATCAAATTAAAAACAAGTTATCATACGCCCCATGCAAGCAGCGATTCTTTCCATCGGTGATGAACTGGTGCTGGGCCAAACGGTCGACACCAACTCCGCGTTTCTCTCTGCCCAACTGGCGTCCAGGGGGATCATGACCCTGCTGCACCAGACGGTGGCAGATGACATGCAGGCCATGGTCGACATGATCGAATATGCCTCACAACGCGTGGAGTTGATCATCATCTCCGGCGGGTTGGGGCCAACCGATGACGATCTGACCCGTCAGGCATTGGCCCAAGCCATGGGCGTCGAACTGGTGATGGATCACGAGCAACTGCCCGAGATCGAAGCGATTTTCACGCGTCGCGGTAAAGCCATGCCCGACCGCAACAAAATTCAGGCTTACCATCCCGTGGGCACCACCATGATCACCAACACCTGTGGCACAGCGCCCGGCATCATTGCCAAACTCAATAAGGCAACCATCTACGTCACCCCCGGTGTCCCCAGTGAAATGAAACGCATGTGGTACCTGAGCATTCTCCCTGACGTCATCAAGCTCGCACCGTCCAGGCGATTCATCCAGACCATCAAGGTCAACACCTTCGGCCGCGGTGAAAGCACCGTTGCTGAAGAACTCGGCGAACTTTTCGACCGTACACGCAATCCCAAGGTTGGCACCACCGTCTCCAAAGGCATTGTCTCCGTGCGCATCCGTAGTGAGTTTGATTCTGACGAGAAAGCACAGACCGAATTGCTCAAGACCGTCGAAGCGGTCAAAGACAAACTCGGGAGCATTGTCTATTCCACGGAGGAAATCACCATTCAGGAAGTCCTCGTCAACATGCTCAGAGAACGCAACATGACCGTTGCCACCGCCGAGAGTTGTACTGGCGGACTTATCGCCAAGTTCCTCACCGACATTCCCGGTTCGTCATCGGTGGTTAAAGGTGGTTGGGTGACCTATGCAAATGAAATGAAGATGCGCGAACTGGGTGTCCCCGAAGACATGCTCATGGAGCATGGTGCCGTCAGTGAGCCTGTCGCGCTGCACATGGCAAAGTCCGCCCGTCAGCAAGCCGATAGTGACCTTGCCGTCAGCGTCACCGGTATCGCAGGCCCGGATGGTGGCAGTGATGAAAAACCGGTCGGCACCGTTTGGATGGGGATCGCAGACCGCTATGGCGTCACCGCCCGCAAGTTCCTCTTCAACGGCACGCGTGATACTGTCCGCGACCGCACCGCCAAGATGGCATGCCAAATGCTGCGCATGAGATTGCTCAACGAAGACGACACTGCCATGACGATCGGATAAAGCAAACCGCTTGCGGTTTAGCGCTCCATGAAACATACGTTAACCCATTGTTTTCGAATCTCGCTTGACGCGATAAACCGCAAGCGGTTAAAGATCCAGACGAAATCCGAAATCTGTCACTCACTTCATCTGTTTCAACAACGACGGCATGTCAATCACCGCAATCCCACTCACCGAGTCGGCCATCGCGTAGGGCAGGACCAGCATGTTCTTGTGGAGCATCGCACCACAGCTGTAGAGCACGTTGGGGACGTAGCCTTCACGTTCGGATTCGTCCGGTGCCATCAGCGGTTCTCTGAGATGACCGATCACCTTTGTCGGGTCTTCCAGATCAAGCAGGATCGCACCAAGCACATACCGGCGCATCGGTCCGACGCCATGCGTCAGCAGCAGCCAACCTTCGGGAGTTTCGATGGGTGAACCGCAGTTACCCAGCTGCACCAGGTCCCAGGGCAGCTCAGGAGCTTGGAGTAACTCCGAATCGCCCCAGAAGTGAATGTGATTGGATCGGGAGATCGTGATGTCCTGGCCGTTCTGGCGACCTATCATGAAGTACTCGCCATTGATCCGACGGGGGAAGAGTGCAAAGCCTTTGCCATGCGCGCCGGTCCCGTTGAGCGATCGAATGTGATAGGTTAAGAAGTCGCCGGTCTCGATGAGCTGGGGCATGATCCGCGAACCGTCGTAAGCCGTGTAGGTCGCGTAGTACCAGGCGTTGCCATCGTCTTCGACGAAGCGGACAAAGCGTGCATCTTCCAAGCCGTTCTTCTCCACTTCGGAGACGGGAAAAAGGATGCGTTCACTGATGTCTGAGTCACAGGAAAAGTTGACGGTGTAGTTACTCTCAGCAAGCCAGCGAAGTGTCTGCACACAACGGTGATCCGACGCTTTCATGTGCTGTTCGTCACATGTTGCTGCGATGGCCTGTTCCATCTCCATGCGCGTGAAATGCTCCGGCAGTTTCTCAAGCACACTACGGTTGATATTCCCCGCAGCACCCAGTTCCTTGAGTTTGCGCAGCACGAGAATTTTTTCGTACAACGCATCGGTATGAATCTCCGGTTGCGATGAGAAGTTACTCGATGCTTCCATCTGCACATCGCCATCTGCTGTCAACATCCCCGAGCGGAAGGCGACCGATGAGATATGACCTTCACCCACCGCACGGAACGAGAGAATGAATTTGCAGCCACCCTTGGGCACGCCCGATTGATCCGGCGCAGCGACGATACTGGGGTTAAAGTATGCAGCAGCAGCGAAGCTGTATTCGAGACTGAAGTAGGCACCGAGTAGCAGTTGATGCGTGGTCGGTAACCGCTCAAGCTCAATGAGTAATTCTGTGTGACATTGCTGAACGACCTGGCTGCAGACACGGGCATAGTGTCTGCGATAGATCGCTTCGGAGTTCTTGTGACGGGTGTCGAAGAGCGCGCAGGTTTCCTGCCAGGCCTGATCTTTATCCGCGGTCGATAATGCCAGAAACCGCCTTAAAAACGGCTCAAAACGTTCCCCGGGAGCAGCATTGAAATACCGAACGATGACTTTATGACTGTGGGCTGCAAAACGCTCATCCTGGCGGGCAATGGTTATACCAGGATGGCTTGTGTCTTGGATGGACATTTTAACTCCTTGGATGCCATGATCATTTCGGCCTGGGCCAACAGGTAGGCCAACGTGCTTTCGGCGCCTTGGTTTTCGTTGAGTCGGTCGGCATGCAGACCATCGCGACAGCCACCAATTTCCGGGTCGTACACTTCGACACCCAGATCGTTGGCACCGAGGAACCAGCCAAAGGCGCGGACGGCTTCGTCGTACCAACGCGCGTCACCCGTCAGACGCCAGGCACTCAGTGATGCGGAGACCTGCGTGTAGGCTTCGACGGGTTGCTGGTCGAAGATCGCGCGCTTGCCACCCTTGACATACCAGCCATCCGAACCGATGGGGCGGAAGATACCTCCCTTACCGGTCTGGACTTTGGTCAGCCATTTGAGTGCAGCAAGACCGGCGTCGGCCCACTGGTTGTTCTGTGCGTCATAACCACTGATCAGTAGCGCTTCAGCCATGCGTGCGTTGGAGTAGGTCACAGTGTTTTCAAACCATTTCCAGTCGGAGGTCGCATTCTCGCTGTAAAGTGACATCAGGCGGCCTGCCAGTTCATCGCGTAACTTGCGGACGCGTCGGTCCCCGCCGTAACGCTTGAGATATGCTGAGCAACCGAGAATACTGAACATCCATGAGCGTGGTGAGTTAAAGGTCTCTGCGGCATCCAGTCCCTTGATAAACAGGTTTGAACAAAGCGTGCGGTCTCCCAGGTGATGATCCGATCCAAGGATCGCACCTAACGCCCAGAGCGTTCGTGCATGGGAGTCGGTAGAGCCGACCTCTTCAAGCCAGCGTCGATCGTAGGACATGAAATTGCGGAAGCGCTTTTTACCATCGTTCCACGCATAGTGAATGAACGTTTGATAGCGGTCCGCCAATTGATGCAGCAGCGGATCGATCTCCGGATCATGGCCGGTGAGAATGCTGCAGAACAGCAAAGCGCGGGCATTGTCATCAATGCAGTAACCATGGTTGGCATCGGGGATGGTGTAAATCGCGTGCTGGAAAATGCCGGTGTCATCACTGAGTGTTTTTAAATGCGTCAGGTTGATGTCGGGCAAAATCAAACGATCCGGTGGCTGAACCTTGTGTGATGATTTGATGTAACGATACTCGTTGCGACCGGTATGGAAAAGCTCCATGTACTGATCGGCAACGGTGCTCCAGACCATGCTGCGCCCGTATTGGTAGGCTTTTTTACGCATGGTGTTTCGCTTCACATCATCATCAAGCAGGTCGATGGTCGCGGTGGCGATGGCGTCGGGATCCTTAAATCCAACAAGCACACCACGCTCTTCATCGAGCAGTTCCTGGGCATGCCAGTAAGGTGTGGAGACAACCGCTTTACCTGCACCCAAAGCGTAAGCCAGTGTTCCTGAGGTGATCTGGGCTTCGCTGAGATACGGCGTGAGATAGATATCTGCTGCACCGATGTACTGCATGAGTTCTTCGGTTTCGACAAAGCGATTCTGGAACATCAGGTGATCGGCTACGCCAAGTTCCTCAGCCAGACTCACCAGCGATTCACGGTAGCTTTCGCCGGAGTGTGCTTTGACGTGCGGGTGGGTGGCGCCCACGATCATGTACACCGCTTCGGGATGTTCTTTGACGATGGCGGGTAGGGCCTTGATCGCATATTCCAGGCCTTTGCCCGGTGAGAGCAGGCCGAAGGTCAGCAGCAGTTTGCGACCTTCCACGCCGTACTGGTCTTTGTAATAACTGGGATCAACGAACGGCACGTCGTGAATACCGTGGTGAATCATGGCAATTTTGGATTGGTCAATGCCGTAGATGTCACGGAGAAAATCAATACCGTGCTGACTCATGGTGACCAGTCGGATCGAGCGGTCCGCCAGTTCGTTGAGGATGTCACGTTGTTCGGAGCACGGGTCTTTGAGGATGGTGTGCAGCGTGGTGATGACGGGCATTTTCAGTTCATCGAGCAGGTCAAGAATGTACTTGCCATATTCCCCGCCGAAGATGCCGTATTCATGTTGCAGGCAGACCGCATCGACATCATTGATGTTCAGGAAGTCTGCAGCACGTTTGTAGTCGATGAGTTTGTTGTCGCGGATTTCAAAGCGAACAGGAGGCGGGTAATCGTAACCTTCAGGTTGGTCATTCATCGGCAACACCCAGAAGTTGGTCTTAGGGTGTTTGGTTTGCAGCCCGGCCACAAGATCGTGGGTGAAGGTGGCCAGGCCACACTTACGGGGTAGGTGATTACCGATAAACGCTACCTGCCGGATCTGACTGGAATGACTCATAATTTTGAATGCTCCTTGTTGCTTGATGGTCCATTCATGTGCCAACAATGGCGCTTTCACCGAACCGTACGAATCAAAACGCACATCGGTTCGAAGCTAAAGTGCCCGGACATCAAGCCGCGTGAGCAAGCCTCCTTGTAAAAATTGTCTGGTACTTACTGGTGATATTGCAATGACCGTACCAGCAAGGACAAAAGTGGCACTCGGCCCCTTCACATTGTAAGGGATGTTCATCAAAAACCCGTAAAACAAAGGTCTAATTGTCATTTTAATGTTTGCTTAATATTGAACACGGTATGCGCGCATATTAAGCAATTGCCTTAAAAACAGGCGGATTTGATCAGTGTTTCAATGTTAGTCAGGTATTCACGAAAAAAGTCATGACTCTCCTGTCATCCTATTTCGTCATTGCCTTATTGTTAGTTTTGAGAAGTTAGTCAATGCGTTTATCTGTGTCCGTCATTCCCGCGCAGGCGGGAATCCAGTGGCATTCTGTTGACGCTTGCAGTTCTCACTGGACTTCCGCTTGCGCGGGAGTGACGATGTGTGGTGCTATCAATGACAAACAACCGATGGCAGCAAAGATGAAAAAGTAAGACAATCAGCGACTCGGGCGAGTCGCGGCATTAATGAAGGATCACAGTTTAGGGGTGTGATCTTATTTACCGCTGTTAAGGAAGAACTCCATCAACTCGTGGCCGTGCTTGATCTGCAGGTCACCGTGCTGTGCATTGGTTTCGTTGAACGGCTTGGGGACGACGTTATTGATGTGTTTACCTGCCATGACAAACGGCGGGGGTGTTGGGTCATGCTTGCGTGTGGCGACTGAGGTGTAGTGGTCGGGCAACACGAGAATGCGATAGCCGCCGAACTCATCGCTGCGGTCTTCGAGCACTTTGTGGATCGGGCCGACGATGTGTTTGTCGATGGCTTCGATCGCGCCGACCTTGGATTCGGCATCAGCTTGGTGTGATGCTTCGTCAGGTGCCTCGACATGGACGCAGACGACATCGTAATCGTCAATGGCTTTGATGCCATGCTCACCGGCAGCAGCATAATCCTGATCATGGTGGTAACTGGTCTGGTCTGGGACATCCAGGCGATCCCAACCGATGAAGGAAGCGATGCCCGCGAGTAAGTCCACTGCGGTGATCATCGCGCCCTTGAGTCCGAAGCGTGATTCGAAGCTTGGGACGATGGGCTTTTGGCCTTGCCCCCAGGGCCAGATGTGTGTTGCCAGCGCTTCACCCAAGTCGCGGCGGGTGAGGTTGACTTCGTGACCTTCAAACAACTTGGCACTCTGATCAATCAGTGTGTTGAGCAATTCTGCATTGGGACCTTTGGGGCGGTACTTGTCCATCTCTTCGCCGGGAATGTCATGCGGCGGGGTGGTCTTGAGCTTGGACCAGTCACGGCCCTTGCGATCGTCTCTGTTCGACTGGTCCACGAGGATATTGCGATAACTCACGCCGGGGTAGACCTTGATGTCATCATCCTCAATGAGCTTCACAAAATCAGTCAGGAGTTGCTTACCTTCCTTGGAACTGATCGCGCCCGCGGAGTGATCCTGCATGAGTTTTTCAACGACGGTGACAAAGTTGATGCGGAATATCCAGTCGGCTGGGTCCAGGTCGATCCCCAATGCAGCAGCTTCCAGCGGCGCACGCCCCTTGTGATACTTCACCGGCGAGTAACCCAGCAGTGACATGCTGCAGACATCCGAACCGCAGGGAAACCCCTCAGGCGTGGTCGCAACTGTGCCCTGGCGACCGGTCATGGCCAGCTTGTCCATGTTGGGGATGTGAGCAGCTTCAAACGGCGTCTTGCCTTGAAGTTCTTCAAGCGGATGGTCGGCAGCGCCGTCTGGGATGATGATGACGTATTTCATTGGCGAAGGGATTAGTGATTAGAGATTAGAGATTAGTGATTAGGGTTAAAGAAAGCAGCGACGAGTGTGAGCCCGTCGCTGCGATCAAGTTTGATATTGTACAGGAAATTTGGGTTATTTGCCTTTGCCTAATCCCAAATCCCTAATCACTAATCCCCGGTTTTTCTCAGTGTTCATGCAGCGATTCGTCGACTTCGTGTTTGGCGGCAATCTTGGCCAAAGGTTCCTTGATGCACGGGGCATCCAGACGAACCGGTGCGCTGGAGCGGGGGGCTGCCCAGTTCACAGCGTTGGCAAGCACGCGACGGACGTTCTTGTCATAGTAAATCGGGAAGGTTTCGTGACCGGGACGGAAGTAGAAAATGCGACCCTTGCCACGCGTCCAGCAGTTACCGCTGCGAAAGACTTCGCCACCTTCAAACCAACTGATGAAGACCTGTTCATCGGGCGCGGGGATGTCGAAATATTCGCCGTACATCTCGGTGTGTTCCAGTTCGAAGCATTCACCTTCCAGACCGTCCGCAATGGGGTGACCGCTGTTGACGCACCAGAGAATTTCGCGTTCAGCAGCTTCACGCCAGCGCAGTGAACAGGTGGTACCCAGCAGACGCTTGAGAATCTTGGAGTAGTGACCGGAGTGCAGCACGATCAGACCCATGCCTTCGAGGACGCGCTTCTGAACCTTGTCGACGATTTCGTCTTTGACTTCCTTGTGTGCACAGTGGCCCCACCAGGTCATCACGTCGGTGTTGGCAAGGACTTCATCGGTCAGGCCGTGTTCCGGTTCATCGAGAGTCGCAGTGCGGACGACGACATTGCTGCCAAGGTGTTCTTCGATGGCAGCTTTCATCACCATGTGCATGCCATCGGGATAGAGTTTTTTGACTTCTTCGCTTGTGTGTTCGTGGCGGTATTCATGCCAAACGGTTACGCGGATCGGATCGGACATCGTGCACTCCAGTTGGAAGTTGGGTGTAAAGGGTTACGGAAAGATACAACTTTATCCGATGGCAGGGGGGATGCAAGCGGATTGGGGGGATTCGAGCGAATATCGGAAACCGGCGCATGGATTGCGTCAGTTTGTTCGTTGCAGGTGGGTAATCGTATGGCTTTCAACACAGAGTCACAGAGGCACAGAATTGGAAATGAGTTTAGAACCAAATTTGATTTATTGTTCTGACGGGCCTGATCTGTTGAAATGCTCAATTCCTCAGCGGTATGTACTTTAATCCACAAAATTCTCTGTCTTGAACTCTGTATCTCTGTGCCTCTGTGGTGAAAGCCATAACGTCCGACATCCGTTATAATGCCTCTTATGAGCAATACCCTCGATAACAAGATTCTCGGTAAACCCGTGGCAGACAGCATCATGCAGACCACGGCAGCCCGTGTCGCCAACATCAAAGCCAAGACCGGCAAGACCGTCTGCCTGGCGACCGTCCTTGTCGGTGAAGATCCGGCGTCGCACACCTATATCCGTATGAAACACAACCGCTGTGAGCAGGCTGGCATCGCATCGCGACATATCAAACTCGATGACAGCACCACCACCGAGCAGTTGGTGGCAACGATCACCGAACTGGGCGCAGACCCGGACGTGCATGGCATTTTGCTTCAGCATCCGGTTCCCAAGCAGATCGACGAACGTGCTGCATTTGAAGCGATTCCAGTTGCCAAGGATGTTGACGGTGTGACCTATGGGAGCTTCAGTCGCATGTGGTTTGATGAACCGGGCTGCTTCCCAAGCTGTACCCCGCAAGGCATTATGCTTTTGCTGGAGTCTGCCAACATTGATCTTTCCGGTAAGCACGCGGTGGTCATCGGTCGCTCGCCGATTCTCGGTAAGCCCATGGCCGGTTTGCTGCTTGCCAAGAATGCCACAGTGACGATTTGTCATAGCCGCACCAAGGACCTCCCCCAGATGGTCAAGCAGGCTGACATCGTGGTTGCTGCCGTTGGCAAGCCTGAGTTTGTCCAGGGTGATTGGCTCAAGGAGGGTGCGATTGTCATGGACGCCGGTTACAACCCCGGCAATGTCGGCGATGTCCACTTCGACTCGGCAGCCAAAGTCGCCAGCCTCATCACCCCCGTCCCCGGCGGTGTCGGCCCGATGACGTTGGCCGTCCTCATGCAACAGACTTCACTGGCAGCAGCACAGCAACTTGGCGTCACTGAATAAAACCATTTGAACCGCCAAGACGCCAAGGACGCCAAGATCAATCAGAGTTTTTGACGCTCTGAACTTGGCGCTCTTGGCGTCTTGGCGGTAAAACAAAAAATTATGTCCCAACTAAACAACCCATACCAGATTCAACGAACCACCGGCGTGTGTGCTTTTACCGAGCGTAAGCTTGAACCCGGTGAAGAGTATGTCGCGACCCTTGTCGATGCACCTTTGGAAGAAGGTCAGAAACCCGGTAAAGATGATCCGGGCTTCATCCGCATTGATATCTCCATGCAGGCTTGGGACGAAGGCAAACGACCGGAGAATCTGTTCAGCTTCTGGAAGACCACCGTTCCCGAACCGTCCAAGAAGAAAAAACTCTTTGTCGATGACAGTGTGCTGATGAACCTGCTGCTGCGTCTGGCTGACGAAACCCAGCCGCAGCGTCAAGCTTTTCGTTTTGTGATCGCTTTGATTCTCATGCGTAAAAAACTCCTGCGATACGACAAATCCGCCAAGCAGGAGGATGGCACGGAAGTCTGGACGATGACACCCAAGATGGATGTAGCCAAGGGACACATGGGCAAGTGGGACGAAAAAAACAAGCTTCAGATCATCGACCCGCACCTGGATGAAGACCAGATTCAACAGGTCTCCGACCAGCTTGGTCAGATCCTCGAAGGCGAACTCGAATAACACCTCATGAATCGGGGAGTCGACCTTATGCGTATTCAACAACTCGGATTGTTCCTGCTCGCCTGCGCCTGTCTTGGCTTGGGCGGCTGTGAGCTTTTCCCCAAGAACACCAGTAACACCGCGGTCCCTTCTGCCTATCAGCGTCCGCCGTTGATCATGCCCAGCTATGGGAAATTGGTCGAAGGTCACAACAGTCACATTCAAGGTCTCACACGAGTCTGGGCCAAGGCCAATATCGACGTGACGTATCGTGATGACGAAGGCAAAACCAAGAAAGAGTCCGGCGATCAATCGACACTCATGATCGACCTGCCTCAAAATGTCGCGCTCTCGCTGGGCAAGTTTGGATTAGGCACACTGCTTTGGGCAGGCTGTGATGATGAGCATTTCTGGTTCTTCGATCTCATCGGCGAAAAGAGCATGCTCTACGGTTCACACAGTTCGTTGTCGCATGTGAACATTCGCAATTTGCCTTTGCAAGTTCGCCCTGCGGATATCCCGATGTTGCTGGGACTTTTACCTTTGAATCCTAACGGGCAGGCCAAAGTCGGTTGGGAGCGGGGTTACTTCACCATTGAACCTGCTGATGCGAATGTGAAGATTCTCATCGACCCGGTTTCCTATGCTGTGCGTCAGGTGATTATTTTTGCGCCCGATGGTCAGCCTGCTGTGGTTTCGACATTGAATCAGCTTTATGGTTTACCCTTGGCTGGTAGTGACGCCAAAGCCTATTTGCATCTTGCGGTCCGCATTGATGTGCCTTCGGAAGGTTTCATGATGAACGCCAAACTCTCACAGGTCACCGACGCCAAACCCGGCGTGGATCGCGCTAAAGACAAAGCCTTTGCCCGCGGATTTGATTGGCATTATCTGGCTGACCGTGCATTTAAAATCCCACTGGATAAACGCATCGACATCGACCAGGAAATGCGCCGGTAATCTTCGCGATACACCCATCGCCATCAACAGTCCAAGTAAAGCCCGCGGGACTTTCGTTCCCGAGGCCATGCACACATTTCGATCAATAGAGCGTTCCCAATCCATCTGTCGCGTTTTGTCTTGCTGCATGGCTCCTTGCCTGTGTCGATTTGCATCGG
>MDTD01098587.1_pt1 | contig 11885 bp, 4 predicted proteins | sample 811221 | NCBI WGS metagenome assembly MDTD01 (sample SAMN05326646, study PRJNA326480) | marine metagenome | isolation source: seawater | place: Pacific Ocean: South West | collected 2011 | reverse complement strand
GCCGCGATGCGCCGCCTCTTCAACGTTATCATCCGCCAGGAGTAACGCGTCCGGACGCTGGTCTTCCGGCAGTGACATCAGCAATTGCACCACGTTATCGGCCACATCAGGATTCTCCAATGGGAACTGCCACGCTTCACATGATTCCATGCCGCGTTCCTTTATCCCTTGCAGAAATGATTCATAGGAATCAGAGAACCCGTAGCAGGTTATATAGGCGATCCGCTTACGATTGGATGCTGAGAAGTAGTCAAGTGATTTTCGGATCAATTCAGGACTGTCAAAAGAGAAGCTGATCGTTGATTCATGCGGTGAAATGTGGAAACATGCCTTTGGAATGGTGGCGTCGTCCATTATATCATCTATATCGAAGTCCTTCGGGTCACAGACCAGAATCAAGCCGGCAAGGCGGCGATGGCTGATCTCCTTGCGCAGTCGCGAGCGTTCACCCGGTTTCTTGATATCATGGAAGACTTCAAGTTCGTAACCTATCTTTTCGGTATAACGAACCGCTTCGTCGATCAGGATGCGCCAGAAACGGTTGTGCTCCTCGTGAACCGGCAGCAGCAGCGCGAAGCGGTTTGCGTGCGGAGGTTTGTCTGAAACGAACATACCCTGCCGCGCCACCGATTCGACAAAACCGTCGGCTTTGAGTTGATTCAGCGCCATTTGCATAGTCATCTTACTGACCTGATACTGCTTGCCGTAGTTGTCATAAGTTGGCAGCTTGTCACCGGGTTGAAGTAAGCCGGTAACTATTTGGCGGCGAATATCTTTGACTATTTGCCCCGTCTTGGTGTTCTGCTTTTTCTGGCGCTTGTTTTTTACAGGACTTAACACGGCATTTTTACCTTGCTGTACTGGTTTATATTGTCTCTGGGCTGATATTTGCTATATTTATTATAGTACAGGAGCCTTTTAAAGTCAACCCCCTGAGGTTCATATTTATTCATTATTTTAAAATAATGTTAATGAGGCAGCTTAGAATTAGCGTCAGAATGATGTATATTGAAACAGTTGATATTTATAATAAGTCAAAATGAAAGATATAATTATGCTGAAAGTAGTACAGTGTTGGGATGACGGTGTCATCAACGATTTGCGTCTGGTCGATATGTTGAGAAAATATAACGCGAAAGCGACTTTCAACCTGAATCCAGATTTGCATAATGATGAGAGAAAAAATGATTACTGGGTTCCTAAAGGCTATTCCGGTTGGTCTCATAAAGGATATTTTAGCGGGAAACTTGGCAAAAAGGAGCTGGTGGAGGTCTATTCCGGTTTTCAGGTCGCTTCTCATTGTATGAAGCATGAAGTCGCCGGAAGGGTTCCGGATGATGTGTTCGTCAAGGCCGCGGTAGATGCGAGAAAATTTCTCGAAGATTTATTCCAGCAGGAATGCCGCGGCTTTGCCTGGCCGTGCGGCGGCTATACCCAGTCAACCGCAGACGCCTTGCTTGAGGCCGGTTTTGCCTACGGCAGAACGACAAAAAATGTTGATAATGTTCTTGATTATGAGCATCCAATGATCTTACATTCCTCCTGCCATTTTATGGATAATTCCTTTTATGACAAGTATGAAAAGGCGAAAGCAGAGAGTGGCGTGTTCTATTTCTGGGGACACAGTTACGAAATGCTTGATTCTCCCGGTATGTGGGAACAGTTTGAATACAAACTCCAGTACATTAATGAAGACTCTGAATCCTCCTGGTTCGACGTAATTGATATCATGCAGTGAGTTTGCTCTATTCATTTGGGAGATGAATGTTATACGAGTTCCATGTGAAGCAAGATATAATCATTACTATTAGACTACTAGTTTAATTTTGTAATCACGTTTGATTTCATTGTAAAAGGTTGTAGATTTAATATAAAGCATTTTTTTTGTAAATATTTGTGTTTTAAAAAGTTGTATTTATACATAATGCAAGCGGGACTAAGGGAGTGTAATGATAGAGTATCACTCTCTTTCCTTAAGTAATGCCATGGAAGGTATATGTAATGCCATTTCTCAACGGAGAAAATAATAAAAAACGGATTAGCTGGCTCCATTCTCGAGCGAGAGTGGGAGTTGCCATCCTGGTGCTGATTGCGTTTTTTTTATATTCATGGTGGTTGGTTGGAAAAGCTGACGATCAAATGCGGGAAGATTTCCTGTTGGATGCGAAAACAATATTAAGCTCCATTAACCTTGATCGCATTAAGCTCCTCAATGAAGCTCCTGCTGATTCTAGTTCAGTTAACTATGTGAGGCTCAAGGAGCAGTTAGCCAGAGTAAAAAAGGCATATGGTAAATCTCCGAACATTTATTTGCTGGGACTTCGTCCGGATGGTGAAATATGTTGGAGTATAAATGATTCAGACGCGGGTAACGATCAATCACTGGAACAGTTTATTTCAGACAAATCGGGCAACATTTTAAAATCCATCAATTATTCAGGAAAGCTTCTTTCTCCGGTTGTTTTTAAGACGGAAGATAGTGTTTCAGTCATAATTCCTATAGTTGACGCGACGACAAAAAAGGCTACTGCTCTCTTCGGTATGGATTACGATTTAACCAAATGGAATATCGCTGTAATAAAGTCCGTTATGCTGCCGATTGGCACCTTGTCCGCATTAGCTGTTTTGATGTTGATAGCCTTTTGGTCGTGGCATAGAAGCGGCGCCTCATTGAATACTCGATTCAAACGTTATCTTCTCGTTGCTATTATGCTGTTATTGGTTGTTCTCCTGGTCGCTTTTTGCCTGTTGTTTATTCGATCTCAGTTTATCAGTTTGAATCAGGCGACGAAGCAAACTTTTAAAGATATTCGCCTGGATTTCAAACAATTGCTCGTCCATCAGACAAATAGTATGGCTGTTATGGAAGATATTATTCTGCGTGATAAGAATATAAGTTTGGCCATGAAAAACGGCGATACGAAGCGTTTGATAGAGGTATATTCACCTCTCTTTGCAAAATTAAAAAAGAATTATGGCATTACGCATTTCTACTTTATCCGCCCGGACCGCGTGGCCATGCTGCGTCTGCATAAAATTGATAGAAGCGGGGATGTAATCAATCGTTTTACCCTCAAGGAGGCTCAGCGATCAAAACAGATGGTGTCGGGTATCGAGCTGGGTGCATTGGGAACCTTTACTCTCCGGGTTGTCAAGCCGGTCTATTTTGAAAAGCGACTGGTTGGGTATCTGGAGCTTGGTAAAGAGATCGAAGACGTCCTGACTCTTATCCAGAATAAATATGACGTTCAATTGATGGCTGCAATACATAAGGATGATTTGAGTAAGAATGAGTGGATATCCGGAATGAAAATGCTTGGACGTGATGCGGAATGGGAGAGCTTTTCCGAGGACGTCATAGTTTATTCATCCTTCAAAGAGATTCCTTCTTTGTGCAATGACCGGTTGTTTAGAAGGCTGCATGTTGATAGTAGGTTTATTGTGAATGAAAGTTTTGACGGCATATCCTGGGGCATCAGTATGACTCCTCTTATTGACGCTCAGGGGAAACATGTTGGCGGTCTGCTTATATTCAAGAATATTACCAAAGACGTTCAGGCTTTGATGCATTTGTTTATCCTGCTCATCGGATGTGTGGTGCTGGTTACAGTCGCCTTAAGTGTTCTATTGTTTATGGTTCTTGCTCTGAGAAAAGCAAATTATGATATTCACCGTCATCAAAAGGATCTGGCCTTTTCTGAAAAGCGTTTCAGAGATGTGGCGGAAGGGATTTCTGACTGGATTTGGGAATTTGACAATAGCATGAAATATACATATGTATCCGGCAATATTACTCGTGAAATGGGTTATTCTCCTGAAGAATTAATAGGACAAACCCCCTTTGATATAATGGAAGCACAAGAGCGGACATCAGCGGAGCTGGTCTTCTCAGAGATGAAAAACAATAGTCAATCCATAAAGGATTTTGTTAACTGGAAGTATAAAAAAGATGGCACGTTGGCATGTATGCTTACCAATGCCGTTCCGATGCTTGATGAAGAAAATCGCGTGATTGGATATCGTGGTTCTGATAAAGATATTACTGCCAGGGTTTTGGCGGAGAAGGAACTCAATAAAGCCAAAGAGGCGGCAGAGTGTGCGAGCATTGCTAAATCGGAGTTTCTGACGATGATGTCGCATGAAATTAGAACTCCTCTTAACGGACTTATCGGTTTTGCCGATATAATAAAGGAGACTGTTGCCGGATTTGACGAGTCAAAACAGCGCGATGAAATTCTCGAGCATTTAGAGGTTATTCAGTCATGCGGGATGAATCTTACCGATTTGATGAATGATATGTTGGACCTGGCAAGTATTGAGGCCGGAAAAGAAAATATTCTGGTTGATGAATTTTCTCCGGAGAAGATCATTAATGAAAGTCTCGAGATTTTAAATTTCAAGGCAGAGGAAAATAATGTTGAAGTAAGCTTCCTGCCGCAGCAACTTCCCCCGGTTATTGTTGGAGCTAAAAAACGTTTGAAACAGATAATCTTTAATTTGGTCGGAAACGCGATCAAGTTTTCAGAAAATGGAAAGGTTGAAATAAAAGCCGGATATAAAGATAATTTCCTGCAGGTTCAGGTTAAGGATAACGGCATTGGCATTCCGGATGATATGAAGAAAAAGATTTTGGAGCCGTTTACTCAGGTTGATCAGTCTTCAACCCGGAAATACGGCGGAACCGGTCTGGGCCTGACTATTGTTTCGAAGACTCTTGAATTGCTTGGAGGCTCTTTTAATATCGACAGTGAACTGGGGCAGGGGACTACCGTTGAGTTTTCTTTTCCCGCAGAAACCGCTGAAGGTTCGGTATTGGAAAAATATGATGAAAAAGAACAAACCGCGTTGGACCTTAATATTAAAATTCTTGTTGTTGAAGATAATGAGGTTTCAGTGTTATACCTGAAAAAACTACTTGATATCTTTAATATTGACTTTAAAATTGTTATGTCTTTTGCAGAAATGACAGATGTATGTGAGACAGGTTTTGTCCCTGATATCATTATGTTGGATATCTCTTTGCCGGACGCAGACGGTTTTGATTGTTTGAAGTGGTTGAAGAAAAAATATTCAGGTCGGAATATTAAATATTTTGCTCAGACCGCACATGTCTTCAGTGAGGAAATTCAGCGGTATAAAAAAGCGGGCTTCGATGGTTTTATCGGGAAACCATATAAAAAAGAGCAGTTGCTCTCTATTATCAATGGAGCGATAGAGAAGTAAACAGAGCCTGCAATGCCATTAAGCAACGAAGGTGATAATCTTTGCAGTCCTCAAGAGAGGGAATATCGCTTCAGGGATTTAGCTCAGGAATGAGGATTTCATGTCGATTCTGCCAGTCAGGGCCGGTGACTATCTCTGCCGCCAGTTGACCAATGTCAAACATACGAACGTCTACAGATGGCGGTCTCGGGGTCAGGCCGTCCAGAAAAAAATTGCACTTATCACAAGATACGATTTTTACTCCGGAAACCGGTTCGACGCCCAGAGAGTAAAGCGCCTGGTACAATGCCGATGCATAAATATCTGCTGCGGCGAAAATGCCGGCCTTCCCATCCAGTGTCAGTTTTGATAACACCTTTACGGCAGCAGCCATAACATTCGGGGATGATATTTCCATTCCGTCAAGCTTGATTTCATGTAATTCTGTTCGTGACTCGGAGGCTTTAATACGGTTAACGAAACTTTGATGACGCTCTCCGAAGAGTTGGCTCTTGACGCACCCCAAATAGATTATTTTACGACAGCCCCGGGATAATAGATAGTCCGCAGCTAGAGTCCCGGCTACAGAGTTGTCATACGTCACAAAACTATGATTTGAATGGGCTTTTACCACCCCCATTGCCCGAACCCATGGAATCCCGTCAAAAACTGCGAATTCTTCGTTTGTAATGTCCTCGTGGGCGACGACAATGATTGCGTCCACATCATTCTTCAACATTTCAATGAATTCAGTCTGGTTTGGCGCCGCCTGATGCATGCAGGTACGAATATTCTTTCCCAAGGCATAACTTTGCACGCCATCCATAAAAGAACTGAACACCTGGAGTGCATGAACCCGTCGGGAAGGCAAAGGAGTCGGCCTGTAGAATAGAATCGCGATTTCTCCGGTAGAGCGTTTTTTTCGGCTGCTTTTAACTACTCCATCCTTGATTATCTGGTCTAAAGCGCGCTTCACTCTGAACGGATTTGCCTTGAACATCCAGGATAAAGTAATAATCCCGGGCAAACGCCCCGGAAAGCGTCCTTCTTTTATCGCAGAACTAATTTTCTGTACAACAGGGTCTTCTCCGTTAAGCGACATCATAAGAATCCTCCAATACTACTATTATATGTCCTGAAATATTATTCGCAACAGATAAAACAATGTTTGTTTATCTTGAATTGCCGTATTGGTATGGTGCAGGTAGTGGATTTGTAAGTAATAAAAATGGCACAGTACTTGCCGTTTCAGATAAATAAGTCTCCGCTGAAAATACTGATGGAACGTGCTAGTAGATTATCAGTTATGTTGAAAGAAAGGTTCTTTGACGGATTTCTTTTATATGAAAGCAATGTTTAATAATAAACACAAAGGAGAATAATTACTTATGCAGTATCACTTTTTCTCCTTTATGATCATTACTATTGCCTCAAAACCTCAATTAGAGCGTTGCCATATTTTTTCAGCTCGTTAATGCCGGGGTGATTGTACATATTGGCTGAACATATATGTTCTGGAGCAATGCCAAGATTGACCCGAGTTGTATCAATGAACGGGCAATTGTTTGCTATGGCTACTTTCCTCAGGTTATCATTCGTTTTTTGCCATTTATCCATTATCCTAATTCGCGTACCGTTTATTTGCGGTACTCCCATAACAACAACATCGGCTCCGACTGCTTTGAATTTTTTTATAATCGCGTCCATATTTTTTTCAGTTCTATTACTGCCCAGTTCATTCATGCCAAAGGCTAGCACGACAAGGTCCGGTTTCGTGTCGAGAGCGGCTTTGATCCGGTCTGGATAAAGTCCTTGATTCTTTGTCACATCAGAACGCGTTCCTCCTATTCCGCAGTTTAAGTATTCTACCTTATTGCCATATTTTTTCTCAATCTCCTCTACTAGTTTCCAGTTCCAACCCAATTTACAATGCCTCTTTCCCACTCCATCAGTAAAGTTATATTTTTCAATCAAATTAATTGTATCTTTGGGGAAGCGAAAGAAAAATCGCTCATATCGATCATTGTTTTTTGAGTTAGGAGTATAAGTACGGCCGGTTCCCATAGCTGTAATGCTATCGCCATATCCAAGTACCTTGACTTTTTTACCTGATTTTAACTTTTTGTAAAAAGCCCTCAGGTTCCCTTTTACTACTAGTGATTTTTTCTGAAAAGTTGGAATAACTTGGATTTTATTTCCGGTAACGGCAATATTACATAACCGGATTTTCCCTTGGGGTGTTTTAGGAATATATTCTTCAGCATCAATATCCCGAACAGGTCCTTTCATAAGGCTTAATGATTCCTCTTTAGGGTCAAGAAAAATAGAATCATATCGATTGGGATAATATGAAAATGTGGCAATCGTTATAATCGGGTTATTGGATGTATTACTTTTCTTGTCTTTTAGTTGGGAAACCGCTCCCTTTATATTCAGACGATAATCTGTTCCCTCTTTTAGCTTTTTGCCACTTTTATCAATCAATTCAAAATCCACGATATTGCGAGCTGGTAGTTTATTAGGCATATATACCCATATGTCGTCTCTGTATCTTGGAACTTTAAGTATAATCTCCATTTTCATTTTCTTTAGCTTTGTTGACGCGATTTGAAATGTTTTTCCAGAACACTCGTTCTCTTTTCCAGCAACATTATATTTAAAGGTAGATATAGATACTTCACCTGATTTTTTTTGCATATTTACCTTATTGATAGAAACATTGGCGTTTGCCGAATTAACGGCAAACAAAACCAAACTGTAACTTGAAAAGGCAAATAATTTGAAGCTCATGTTTAATTTCATAAAATTACTTCCTGCGATTTGTTAATATTATTATTTCAGGAATATTCCTTGTTTAGTTATTGTGTTGTTTTGCATTGTTAGATTGGAGAAAAAAGCAAACAAATTAGCAACTGCTGCCATAGCCAGCAACATAAAACTGATTTTTAAAATTTATGGTTCATGTCAAATTTTCGTTATCTCTAATATTCATTCCGCTTTCTTTGAAAGTAAAATATTGTTCCTCACGCCGGAATTGACGTCGGGATATTCACTGGTGCTTACGCTGTAACCCCATAAATCTTTGGCAGGATCGTTAGTGTGTTCGCGGTTGTGTAACTTCAAGGCGAAGCCAATATTAGCACCAGCTTTAAATCGGACTTGGTTAAGAACTGTTGCCGGGATGAAAATTTCGTAGATGGTTTCTTCTCCATTGCGTTGCCGTTTTACTTTACATTGGTAATTTAGGTTTACAACTTTTCCATCTGTTGGTTTCATGGTAATTTGCGGTTGAGATTCATTTGCAAGATTTTTGATATAAAATACACAGTCATCATCTATCGTGCCGGTGAGAGCATTATTTTTCTGGTCTATGCTTATTTCCAGAAAATCATAATGCCAGGCTGATTTATCATCTTTTGCTGCAATTAAAGCCTTTTCCTGAACCTTTGTTGCGAGATAAAGACCTTGCTGATTCCACTTTGTCGCAAATTCAGAATTGAAATCTTCAAGAGGAATTAATTTTCTATGGTCAGGATTTATTTTCTTATCACATTTAGCCAGCTTATACCATGCTGCTCCACCCCAGTCGGAAATGTTTCCGTCAACATTGACGCTTGATGCATTGGTGCAGACAATAGGCTGGAAAATATACTTTCCTTTTCCTGGCTTGCCTCCGTCAGTCTGAGTTAATAATTCGAACTCAAGCGCATTGCGGCAGCCGTTTTTTTTAAAGTCGAGTCCCGCAATGGAAAATGATAGCACTTTGCTATCATTTCCTCCCAGAGAGAATTTCTGAGTTTTTTCCGGACAGCTAAGCCCTTGAGGCAGGCCCTGAAGCGTCAACACCACTGAAGCTGACTGCCCCATCCGGTTACTCGCCTCAATATCCAAACTTTTCGTATCCGGATTCAAGCTGGCTCTGAAAACAAGCTGCTTGCTTGCCTCATTAAGTAGTTGTTGAGCCGAGTAGCTCCTTAAGAGGTAATACAAGGCTGAATAACGTTTTTCTTTCAACATCTTTTTCGCCGTTTTGACTATTAGAGTTGCCTGAGATGACGGCCTAAGCTTAGCACCGGTCTTCAAATCTGCAACTGTTTGAGTCAATTCCTTTACAATATTCGTTGAAACGATCTGTTCAATATTGACGATCTTAAGCGGCTTATCCGAACGGAAACATACCACCTGATAAGGATTGAGTTCTTTTTCCAGAACTTTGCCGTTAACCGCCTGAGGACGGTTGAATACCGTGTCAGTGAGTTTTACATCGGAACTGAAAGTGATTTTCACCTTGCTTTTGTAGTATTGCATGTTAACCAGATAGATCCAGCCGGATTTGCCGTTATACTGTCTTATCGTAACCGGATCGTTTACTCCTGGAAGCTTCTTGAAGTCCACTGCCGGAATTGAACGATAGGCCTGATAGAACTTCTGGAAGTTATTGTAAGCACCATTTTCCGGGTTGCCCCACCAGCCATGGTCAATATGGCGTATATCTGCATTGGCTAATCCCCAAGCCAGGGTTTGCGGCAGATATTTGTTGTCGGGCAAGGCATTGCTGAAACAGTGGAACGCACCGTTATTGCCCCAAAAACCACGCGGCCACCAGTATTTTTTTATTGCCGAACTTTTAGAACTGTGTATTTCCATGTTTGCGTGACGACTGAGCATCATTGCCGAAGACTTATTCTCCCGCAAATATTGCGCAAAGTTGTTGGAATACCACAATGCATCAATATTCCGCTTTTCTCCTTTGTTGTATAAAAGTCCAAAATTCGGTGCTGATACTGGTTCGATGATCAGCGATGGCTCGGAGCTAAGCGAGGCAATGTCGATCCCCATCTCTCTGAACCCGGCATTGATATCGATCTTTTCTGGGTAATTTCTGAGTTTGTCAGATATAAAAAAGGCAGTTCGTGAAATATGAATTTTCAGCGGCAGGATTATCTTCAGGTCTTTTTTTTCTCCTGCGTTAAGTTCTGTGGTCAGCGCCAGCAAGAACTCCTTAACCTTCGCGCAACGCCAATCAATCCACTTATTCCAAAGCTTTTTATTTGATTTCAAATATTTGTAGCGCTTTTCGAAGCGAACCATGCTCTTATTCGCAACCGGTATCTTAGTCCCGGTTTCTTTTTCGAACAATGCAATGGTAAAATCCCCGTAGCCGGTTTTCTCATTTTTAAAGGTGAAGTTGGACGAACCCAGAAAGAATAAGATTCCTTTGAAAGTATCGTACCGCCCAAACTGATCACGATAGAAACGGATGAGTTTCAGGTATGCTTCTCTTACCGCAGGGCAGAGGAAATTTAGATTGCTCCAACTCTTGGGGAACATTCCGTCAGCATTAAACATTTCAATTGCGTCAACACCTTTTGCCACTGCTTCAAGATTATCTTTTGAGATTTTATCATGAAGCATTTTTGAAGTTCCAGTGTAATCACAGGTTTGTATATAAAACGGAATTTTTTCACGATCGAATATTGTCGCGGCAAGTGTGGACCAACCAGGCATTTTATCACTGGAATCGGATGGAAAAACTCCTTGCATCCCAGTCATATCACCATTGCGAAAGACTTGTATGACAATCTGGTTCTGTCCTGTAAAGCGGACATATTCGACTCTTCTCTTTAATTTTTCGCGCCAGAAATCAAAAGACGGGCCCTCGTTATATTTATATCTGTTAAACCAACAGCCCGTTGGCATGAATCCATCTTCCTGCCAGTTGCCGATGGCGCGTTGCGGCATTCCGGCAGGAGTATTGACTGCTAGTTTGGGCAATTCTCCGTCATTTTCATAGATGCGAATGCTTTTCATTGCCGGCCCCATAGTGTCGGGATAGGTTTTATATCCAAAACAGCCGATTAGACATTGTTCAGAGTCGGGCCAAAACAACAAGCGCTTCTTAGCCATATTTCCGGTAATAGGATTATTTAAACCATTGGCTATGCCAATAGTCGCTAATGAATAAGAAAAAGTATGTTTATCTTTACCCCACCCCATATTATCAAGTTTCTCCTCCACTACTACATAAAAAAAACGAGGTTTATCATCAGGATACTCTATTTCAATCCAATGTGGCTTGCCGGGGTTTTTGATCGCGAAATTATAAACAAACCCATTGGGGGTTTGAAAATTAAATTTGCTGCGCATTGACGTGCGGTATTTGCCAATTGGTGAATCCACGACTTTAACTTCCCCGTCATCCAAATAACGTGAAGCCGGATATTTTTTTGTACAATCAATATCTTCACGCAGCTTGAGCTTCGGTTCACCGGAGACGGATGCCCGCATGCTGCTTGTAATGCTCTTAGCGCTGACCGCTGTTACCTCAAAAGTCCGAATGCGTTTGTCGCCATACAGAAAGGATAGGCGGTAGTTTCCTATTTTTTCAGGGTGAAAGTTGATTTTGTAATCATCGGTCTTACTGACTTTTAAGGTTTCTTCGAAAAGGGTTTCACCTTTAAGGCTTTCCGCAAGTACTTTAAGTTCGGCAGGAACAGAGCCTTTTTTATGAAGCATTTTAACTCTGAACGGCTTTTTACTACCGGCAATAGTAGCGTAATCCAGAAGCACAGGGTAAACGGGGACATATTGCTCATAAAGCGTCAGGGCTTCTGCTTCGGTAATGCCACGGTTGAATAGACACAGTTCATCAAAGCAGGCTTTTTCAGCAGGATTATTGCCGG
>MDTD01112905.1_pt1 | contig 11886 bp, 7 predicted proteins | sample 811221 | NCBI WGS metagenome assembly MDTD01 (sample SAMN05326646, study PRJNA326480) | marine metagenome | isolation source: seawater | place: Pacific Ocean: South West | collected 2011 | reverse complement strand
CAAATAACTTACGATTCTCGTAATTTTGCCCAGATGAAACAACATTTATTCCCAAAATAGTATTATTTGGACTACCGACGATTAATTTTTGTATGCCTGCTTCTGTATTTGCAAGTCCAACTGCTTCATCTCTTACTTGACTGAGTGCTAATTCCTTAGTACGGAAAAACCTTACACTTTTTTCATTTACAACACTTACAAAATACTCTTGATTTGAAGAGAAAATACCTAGATTTTCACTAGTGGTTCCAGTGCCAGTAACTACTTGATCAATAAAAGTCTGACCAATTGATATATTTCCATTTGAATTATAAATCACTCTATCGCCAGAGATTAAATTATGTCGTCCTTTAAATGTCAAAATTGTTAAATCATTATCAGCACTTCCAATACCAAATTGTTTTTCAGATGTAAATGGTGTTGCTTCAAATAATATTTCTCTTGATCTTTTTCCTATAATCGGTTCTATAACTGCACCTGTACCATTACCACCAGTTACACCGATTGATACAACTCTATCAAGATCAAAAGGTAATTCCCCGATTAATGCATCTACTACTTTACCACTAACACAAGGTTGTACTGATGCTCCCGCACCAACACTATCATTAACTTCAACTATTGGAGGATTTATGACATCATATCCACTACCACCTGATAATACATTTACTTTCGATAGAGGACCAAAATATATTTTATCGCTTGTCTTATAGTTGAATATTTCAACACCATTGATTAATTTACCAATGGTGCCAGGTAATGTTGAATTGACACCTCCATTTTTTAAATTCGGTGATAGTGGGAATTTTTTAAATGATTTTGCAGGTTCTATTTTATTTGATCTTTGAGAATATAAAGTAAAGGTATGTGTTGCAGAGATTGTATTACCACTATTGTCTTTTGGTAATTCTATTTCTATACCTGTACCACTTTGTATGAAAGATCTTGAAGAATATAGTTTAATTAATTGATTTCCTAAAACCTCTATAAAATAAGAACCAGTGCTAATACCAACAGATAATATATTATCTCCTGTACCAAATTGGTTGAAAGTTGCACCAGTGGATTCATAATATATTTCATCTCCTGTTAAAAGTGGAATTTTTGCTTCAGATACTTTTATTTTTCGATATTTTTTAGTTACATCATTTAAGTCTTCAAGTTGCAATAATGTGATTTTGTTTAATTTAGTGGCAATATTTTCGAAAAATGGTATGTTTGATATATTTGAATTTAATTTAGATGGTAATGAGTTAGATGCTGTATAACCATTATCACTATCAAAATATACATTTGTTACATCAGAGGTAATATTATCAATGGATAAAGGAACAGAATTACTAAACGGTGTGTTAATTTTTCTTCTTAAATTCCATCTATCTCCCGATTGAAATACAAGATTACTAACATTATTTACTTTCACTAAAAACGGATTCGCCTCATCTAGTTCTGTTACATATGGTTGAGAATCAGTTGCTGAAGGATATACAACTTCACTAGGATTATTTCGATCTACAAATTCTACAAAATCACCCACTTTTAAAGTTGATCTATCAACAGGAGTTTTTAAAAATACATCACCACCAACTATATTTTCAATTTCAAAAAATGAAGATGTATTATAAATCCAAGAGTTTGCAAATACCTCTCTTCTATCTTTGACTGTTGGATTTTCAACTTTAACACCAATATTTTTGATACTTATTACATCACCCTCTGATACATTTACATTTTCAGAAGTTTGTTTGAATTTTGATATAATTCCAGTGATTCTGAATTCAACCTTTTTATTTAAATCTCCATCTTCAAATCCAAAATATATTTCATCCGAATATATTATATCTGATTGTTTAATTGTATTTTCAATACCAGAGCAACCTAAGAATTGATTGAGCGTCTTATCAGTATAAGATATTGTATTGATGCCTGAAATTACTGTTCCTTTCTGAGGGAATCCGATTGTTGAATCAACAGTCAGAACAGATCCTGTCGATACACCTACAACTGCTTTAGTGCTTGGTGTGATTTTAAAGTTTCCTTCAACTAATGATGCACCACCATAACCTACAAAAAGTTGAAATTTAAAGAATTGTTTCCCTTGCCTTGTAAAAGGTTCAACCTCTGAAACTGAGGCTTGAGTCTCAGGGTCATTTAATTTTTCAATTTTCTTTATTGTTTGTCCTACTAATCCGATTGGATTTCCAGATAGAACCTCTACAATAACTGTTTCTCTTCTTAGATATTCTGCTGCTGATGGTTTGAATAGTAAATCCTCTAGATTAATAATTTTTGGATTTACTCCATATAACACACGAAATAATATCTTAATTGCATCATCAGTTCCTTTTGATTCATAAAAAGATTTAATTTCTTTTAAGAAATTCCCAACATTTAAATCACTATCAAATACAAGATTTTCAAATCCTGGTGCGAATGTTCGTTTGAACTTATTGTAAAATTCCTTTAAAAATAATTTACTTAAATTTTGAACCGAGGATGCATCATCGTGCTCTTCTGCATCTGTGGTAGAAAAAACTAATTCTTCTTCATTTAAATCACTACGATAGGATGTTATACCACTAAATCCACGAGTTAGACCAGTAAAGGTATTTGTGGTTAGACCTGTATATGTGATAATTTCATTGCCTATTTTTAATAGACCGTATTGATTTGGGAATCCTTTGGTGCTATTAACTTGTAACGTGTCAGCACCAATTGTAGTGACACCAGTTGTAGTGATCTTATCAACTATAATTTCTGGTGTTAGATTATCAAGATTAAGATATTGATCTAAATTTTCAACAATATCTACGACTCCACTTTGATATTCCTGCGAGATATAATACTGTTTTAAAAAATCAACAGTCTTTGGACTCTCATCCAAAATAAAGTTTGGAAGTTGAGAAGATATTACATCTTGTATTTTAACTCTAGATTCAATACCTGTTTGTATCATATTACTCTCTTATTAAATTTCCATTTGAATAACTTGATGTATAAAAATCTCTAGTAAACTGTGTTCCAGATATTTCGTCACCAGATGCAATCACATCTCTCAACATATTTATGGTGCTTTTTGAAACACTCAATTCAAGATATAAATCTCTCAATCCCACTACATCATTTGATTCTGGGAATGCTTGAACCTCAATAACATTATTTTCTTTCACAGTTGACAATATATTGATTGTTGTCAACTTAACTTCACCATGAATATAATCGACCACACCAGCAGATTTACTCACAACTCTAATTTGATCATTCTCAATTGGTTTTACTATTGATATTACACCTGTTCTACCATCGGAATTTGGCACATCAGTAATGTATACTGGGGACGATTCATTAGCAATAAAGAATCCTGTAGATTTAATGTTATATCCATTTGGATCTACATGAAAACGATTTCCAAAACATAATTCATATTGAGCAAATTGATTTACTGTTGCCTTCAAATCTCTACGAATTATGACTTTTGTAATATTACTTGTCAATGCTGTGTCACTTTTGTCAACAACTTGTAACAATTGACTGTATTTAAACCTTCCACCAAAACGATTAAAGTTGACAGATTGTGAGTATTTTGTCAATGAATTAACAATTTTTGCTTTGAGTGTATTTTCAGTGCTGACCTGAGAATAGTTGTAATATGCTGAAATATCAAGTTCAACATATAAAATTTTAAGATCAATTAATTTTTGATTAATACCTGCAACCGTGTATTTTTTTAGTTGAGATAATATTCTCGATTTCGAAAAATCAGATATGTAAGTAGCACCTTTTGGTTTAATACTGATTTGTACTGTTCCAAACTCAGGTGGATCTAATTCTTCACCTCCAACTATTGCAACTGATTCTGTCTCTGGAAATATTTGTTTGATTATTGCCTCATAATCTCTAGGAGTTACTGCTCGATTCTGTGCAGAGTAAATTTTAGGCGAATAATACTTAATAGAATCTATGGGTTCGATGTCCGCACCACCTCGTGATGGGGTGATAGTAGTAATGACTGGAGAATTTTGAATTTCAACGGAAACATTGGGATTTGAAGTTTTTACGATATTTCCTGAAAATGAAAATCCAGTCGCTCCATTACCATCAGTACCATCTGATACAATATAGTCAACTATTATTTCGTTCCCATCTTCATTAATACCTATCTTTTTACCTAATAAACCATCACCAAAACGAATTTCATATTTTTCATCTTGAACCTCTTGTAAAAAGTAAACTCTTGAATTACCATCTAAATTTGTAATGTCATCTGAAATAATATACTCACGTCCCAATCCAGTTTCACTTTCACCTTTAACATATACGTGAATCGTTGAAGTATCAATAAAAGAGTTGTCTAAAATAAATCTTGTATCTAATGAATCATCAAACTTAAATTTCTTTGTTAAATATGAACCTTGACATATCGTTATATTATCGAAATTTGCAACATATTTGTTATTTTCTACAACAACTGAACTTACTATATTTTCTGATATTGAAAAAGTAAATGATGAATCTTGAATATTACCAGTGCAAACTAAACCTTTTACAAGTTCAACTGTTGTCCCATATTCTTTTACAAATTGTTGGTTGCCAGTATTCGTTGCAAATTCTACATCTCCTAATTCTAATTTAAAGGACACTACTGCCTTTGCAGCAGACCTTGAACGAGGAATATACCCAATGTTACGTGCAAGTGAAACAACGTTCTCACGGAGCGTTGCAGAGTCCAGAAAAGACTCATTTACAATCATATTTGAGTTAAATGCCGTGATATATGTATTGTACGCTAAGGTGTCAAGTAATACAGAGAAGTTCGATCCTTCAAAGTCAAATCCATTGAAATCACTATTTGATCTAAGATAATCTTTGATTGATGTTTTGATTTGATCAAAATCTAAATTTGTAAACTTGGTTATTGGCATTGTTTATCTTGTTGCTTCGAGAATGAATGAAAACTCTTGTGTAGGAAAGTCTTGACCTATAATATCGAAAATTACTGTAACTTCAAAATTATTATCATCTGGACGAGGTTCCACTTCGACCCTCACATTATCAATTCTTCTCTCAAAATTATGAAGAGACGTTTTGATTTGTTCTTGTATAATTGATGCAGTACCAAAGTCTACAAAATCAAACAAACTACGATATACGTCAGAACCAAATAATGAATTAAAGAATTTTTCAGAAGGTATGGTCTCAACTATATTTCTCACAGACCTTGTGATTGCCCTTTCATTTTTAAGAATGGGAAGATCTTTTGTCACAGGATGAGGTTCAAAAGACAAACTAATGTCCTTAAAAGACCTTGATATCCTTGTGGTTGCCATTTTGATACAGTTTTTATTTATTTATGACTCTTTTAACAATTCTTTTTGATCTTCCTCATCTTGATATAGAGGTTGACCATCATCATACATCAATTCTTTCAAAATTTTTTGATTTGAATTTGATTTTGAGGTATTTTCAGTCATTTTTAAGGTTATTTATTATGTATTTAGTCACTATACCGAAGTGGTTGTTAAAGCAATGCCAACATCACCACCACCAAAGAAATCATCGTTCATTTGTGCTACAGTTGAAGTTGCACCACCAACTGTCCAACTAATAAAGATTGGATTACCATCATTCGCTACACTCTTCGTAATTATTACTTCACTGTTTGATTCGTCAAATAAATCCATACTATTATTTGAATGATATCTAAGTGAAAGTCTAGTGCTGCCAGGATTTGGATCAGTCCACTTATTAGAAGAGTAATTCGAATTGCTGGTATTAAAAGTCCAACCCTTTACAGCATCAATCTCTTCACTTGTATTATGTTGCCAACTCCAATCCCAGAAAGAGGTTACATTTTCTAAATTAGAAAGACCAGAAGAAGCATTACTTGTTGACCACTGACCAATTTGAGCGTTGGGGTGTGTGGCAGGAGACAACCAGTGCATCTTATAACCTGCTGCAAGACCATCCTTGTGTCTCCATACTTGATCTGCTGCGTAAGCAAGTACATTACCAGTGCTATGAATACCTGGTCCAACATTTGTTTGATTCTCAGGGAAACCACCAATTCTCCAGTTTTTCCAAGGGTTGTAATAATTAGGTGGTTCGTGTGCAATCTCCCAACCATAAACTGATACACCTTGTGCAGTAGGAATTCGAGTAGATTCACCACCGATACTGATGAAGATTGGATTACCATCAAGTGCTGAATTAGATACTGCTAGAGTTTCTCTTACACCTGCTCTAACTACTTCGAGTTTCAATTTTTTATCACCAAAGTCATACTTCAAACGACAACTTTGTCCTGCTGTGGTTGTTGTGATACCAGCCTGCACTGTAAATCCACTATCTTGCAGTGATTGCACTTTGAGTTCACCATTCTGATGAAATCTTACACCATGAGTAAAAGCGTCAGAGTCACTATTCAGAACACCAATAATCATATTATGCTTAGTAGCACCATGAGAGTTGTCTGCAAGTTGAGTCCATGCGAACTCCTGTCCAGGTCTCATCTTCTCACCCCATGTCACCTTAAATTGTGGATTACCCAAATAATAGAAACCATTATTCTGAGTAGGAATTGCTTGGGAGAAAGTCTTCATGGGTTTTGCACCTGGAATCTTACTAATAAATGTGATTGTAGAACGACCACTTTCCCAATCACGATGTTCAGCAAACCACTGGGCATTATTCCACTCCCACTCCCATTGTGGAATTTCTGTCTGATAGTTGTTAATGGTTGATGCACCAAAGAGATATGGATACATATCACCACCATCAAGATTAGTATCTCCAGTGAGTATTACTTCATCAGTATCTTCATCAAATAAATCCCAACTATTATTTGCATTGTATCTCCAAGAAATATTTCTTCCTGCCAGATTTAAAGTCGAATTCGTGCTTGTATCAACAGCACCAGTGTAATTATTATTAAAGGTTGAGTTTTCCTCTGCCCTGAGTTCTTGAGCATTTGAAGATCTCCAAGAACCTGTTGCTTCACCATATGGATTTAATGGTCCATTACCTAGACCAACTGTACCACCATATCCAACACCCCAGTGATGAAGTTTGGTGTCACTACCTAATGTTGTTTTCATCTTCATACCAGGTCTCATCGATCTGGTAGATTTCCAAATGTCATCATCGTTAAAACCACTATGAATCACAGTATCAGTTGGAGTATTGACATAAGATTCAAGTGTCCACTCCGATGCTCTATGAGTTGTAATACCTGGAAGAGACGCTGGTGGACTTGTTTGAGTGCTTTGACCTGATGAGAAAAAGATATGAGTTTCAGTTGCTCCTACAGCAACATTAGCAGTTGCAACATGCCAATCAAAGGCGGTGTCAATCTCCCAAAGTTGTAGTTTCTGTGAATCATAATCAAATCTAATACCAAAAGTATTATTATCTGTCTCAATATCTGTTTGTATGTCTACTCCTTGCTTTCCGATTAAAGTAGGAGCATTCTGCCATCGAGTATCTTCAGAGGAATATCTAAACTTGGTTGTCCAGTTGGATCTGTCGTGTACATTCGAAATACCTGTGATACCATTACCACCATTCCATATACCAACATGTAATGCTGCAGAGGATACAGGGAAAATAAGTTCCTCTCCCCTCTTTATTTTAGTCCCATAGAATACAACTCCACCTGCCTTATCGTGCTGATTGTTCGCAAGTTGAGCACCACTATTGAGGAAGAAGTAATTCGTTGATGATCCAATCGCTGTCGTACTTCTCATACTTGTAACATCAATATCAACGTTACTTGAATCATCTAAAGTAAGTCTAAGAGTTGTGCTTCCTGCTCCAGTTACAATACCACTGGTAACAGGATTTCCACCACCCGCAATCGTCACTGTGGCAACGTCACCACTTACAGTTACATTCGATACTCCTGCTCCTGTAAAGTTGACTGTTGTACCACCACCAACTAATGAACCATTCCTTTTGAAGTCAATTTCGTTTGCTTTCTTCGTTGCCTGGTCATTAATATAGTCAACAACCTGTGCCAAATTAAAACCAAGATCACCAACAAGGAATTGACCATCTCTATTTTTAACTCTTGATGGATCTAATCTTTTGAAAAGTCTTCTGGGTGTGACTCCATCCTTATTAAACATATCCTCACGAGTCACCCTAATTTTATTCGGTCTTGAAGGATTTTGAATTGCCAGCACAACTCCACCCAAAGGAGCAGCGGGAAGTCGAGTGTTCTGAAAGAAAAGAGAACCTTGTGATACGTCTGCGAAAATTTGTACAGGTCTTGCCATTTATGCCACCACGTTAACTGTTAATGCAAGGACTTCTAAGACTCCATCGTCACTTGGAATTACTTGAACATTAAAACTTCCAGCATTGTCTTTTGTCGTTCCTTCGAGAGTTGAACCAATAAAGAATGAGAACAAAGTCTCACTTATATATGGTTGGTCAGCACCTTCATTCATAATCAGTGCTTGTTCTTTTTTAATATCAAAGTTTACTAAACCAGTTGCCTGAGTTGTAGTATTGGTTGTGAACCTCAATAATACGTCAAGGTTGGTATGATCTATGTCAGGGTTAAATTGTAATGCAGTTCTTACAAGACAAGAGGCACCGGAACCGATTCCTGCTAATGAGAACTGTGTTTGACCTGTTCCAATTGGTGCTCCTGATCCAATGAAAGGATCACCATTGTTGACATCAGTCATCACTGTAGGTAGGTGTTGATTAATGCCATCAGACGCAACCTGTGGTTGTATGAGAGTTGTAACACCTGCACCAACCTCTTGACTGGTATTTGCAGTTCCGACTGTATAGAAGTCAGTTGTATACCCAAAGAAACCTTGAATTGCATCACGAATTTCATTCGTGTCTCCTCCACCGCCACCAGTTGCACCTTCCCATTTACCAGTTGTTGAATTATACTTTAGAAACTTACCATTTACTTTTGCAGTTGACCGGTCAATGTCATCAAGAAACTCTAAACGAACTTCACCACCGCCACCAAGAGTGGATAATTGTTGTTGAATCCGATTTATGAATAAACGGTAATGATTATTCAATTGCTCAAGAGTTACAAAGTTTTGATCTAATGGAGTTAAAGGATCAGAGTTCTTTGTGCTTGGTGGTTCAGTAATGAGACTCTCAGTTAGAATTGCCTTCTCAGAAAACTTATCAAATACTTCTTCAAGATGTTTAATCTTATTTGACAATTCAAAGTTTTTCTTTTCAATACCATCTATGTCAAGTTTGGTGACTGCTTCCTTTACAATCTCCTTATTTAAGGCAAATTCCTTTTCAAGTTTTTTAACTAACTCCTCATTTACACCAAACTCCTTTTCAAGTGTCTCTACTTTACCATCAATGTCTTTTTTAAACTTTTCTGTGATTTCTTCTTGCTCTTTGACACTTTTATCAACTTTCTCCTGCCAGTGCTCATTATAAGTTTGTTGGTCATCAACTCGACCAACTACATTCTTTATATTCTTGTTTATATCACCTTTATATGTTCGAATTGACTTTTGAAAGTCTTCATTATACTTTTTCTGTTCGGCAATGACCTTTTGATACTCTTCAACCTTATTTTCGACGTTTTCCTTAAATTGACCATATTGTTCAACACGTAAATCCTGATCTTTGATGTGTTTTTCACTTCGAGCAACATCTGCCTTCAAAGAATCGACATCTTCACTTATTTCTTTTGCGTAATTTGATAAAAAGGTCTCTTGTTCCTCAATTTCCTCTTTCACACTTGCAACAGACTCTTGAATTTCTGTCAAATTGTTAAATTTGTCATTCAGTATCTTTAAAATCTCTGAATTATCACCTTCGACATAAGAAATCTGTTCTGTAAGTTGTGAAATGAGTGAACTTAAGTCCTCACAACGGTTATTGACCGTTTCTTCAAACTTATGATACCGATTATCAATACGTAATTCACTATTTACGATAATTTTATTATATTTGCCTTCCTGCTCCTCTCCTAATACTTTTACCTCTTCAATAATTGATTCTAGATTGTCCTGATTAATACCTGTAATCTGCTCATCGACAGTTGAAGTAACTTTTCCATAGATATTATCAATTACCTCTGCAATCTCTTCTACAGCACTATTAAATGCCTTATTAATCTTTTCTTCAAACTGATTATACTTACGATCAACAGTTCTCTGATGGTCAAAAAGTAATTTATTGTATTTTGGTGCATCAACCTGTAAAAACTCATTTACGGAGGTTGTAATTTCATTTACGTCACTTCTTATCTCTTTTAACTTCGTTTCATTGATAGTTTTAACTTTATCCTGCACTCCTGCAATGGTTTCATCGATCATTACGAACTGACCCATCATTGCACGGTCAAGATCTTCTGCTGTAAGGAGTTTTTTTATCTCATTTCGGATTTCTTCAATCTCTTCGGACAAATTATTGACATTATCGACACTATTTCGGTAATTTTCAATCGTTTCATTAAAATTTGACAGAGAATTAATCTTATCAACGTTATGTTTGAAAGATTGGTACGCTTTTGACTTCGGATCAAAGGATATATTATCAGATTCCTTCTGTTCCCTGAATAATTGTGATGGTTTCTTTAGCACTTTATTAATATATTCTTTGCTGTTTTAATATTTATTATCTATTTATGCTATTCATCTCATAATCATACGAATCAAAGTAATTCATAATCCACCAAGCGACCATTCTTGGATTTTTGTTGCCACAAGTGAAAATATCAATGGCAACACTACCTTTTTCAGGCCATGTATGGCAAGAAAGATGACTTTCACCTAATGTAATCACACAAGTAACTCCATAAGGTTCAAATTTGTGCGTATAAACGTTCAAAACTTGTAATTTTTCACATTCTGCCGCACTTTTGCACACTCTTTCAATTTTTTCTGCATCATTTAACAATTGAAATGATACATTATACATTTCGACGAGTAAATGTTCGCCCATATGAGCATTTTTTACGTTTTTCATCCTAATTCTGGTTCAATATCAACTTGAATTGCCGTATTTCCGACTCCAACATCAAAATTTGCCCTTTCTTTGGCAGTTTTCCAGAAATAATTCTCTTCTGAACCCAATCCATCACGATCATGACCATTTTCAACCTGATAATACACGGTTGAAACCTTAAAATCAGGTGTCTTAGGTGTCTCAGGAGTGATACTATTGTCATAAATTCGCATTCTGTTGTTCGGATAGAGACAAAACTGCCCATTATCGAGTTCTAACAGGTTATGAGACTTATGTTCGGCAGGTTGTTCACTCGTTGAATAGTCAATTGCGTCCACACTTTCGTGATAATTGTCCAAAGTGCAGATATAAGTGCCTGTTTGGTTACCATAATCACGAGTATAGACCTCATAATGCATACTTCCAATGAATTGTTTCTGAACTGCAACGACTCCATAGTCCATACAGTTCCAAAATTGTAGGTTATGAAGCGTCATATCCGGATCTGGTAGTTCTGGTGACGAGAGAAATGCGGAAATTGGCAGTTTATCGAACATTGCCGCATATTCCGGTAGATATGTCTCAAAATAAAATGCTCGACCAGGTATACTTTTTGCCGAAACCCAGACTCCCTTGACAAATTCACCATGACCGCTTTGATGATCGGTCAAATATTCCTTTCTGACCCAGACTTCATAAGAAGGTAGGTTTGTAATTAATGTAGACATTACTGTACGTGATGAAATACTTCAACATAAGATTGACATTGAGGACATGTAAAGGTTGAAAAGAAATCGTATTCAGATTCCTCTCCATCATTTAAATCTTCCATTGAGTGATCTGCCCCCCAAATCAACTCTGCTCCACAGTGCCAACAATTCAACGACCCTGCCCCCTATATCTTTTGCGAGCCGAGTTACGCGAGGTCGCAGAATACTTTGT
>MDTD01108199.1_pt1 | contig 11888 bp, 13 predicted proteins | sample 811221 | NCBI WGS metagenome assembly MDTD01 (sample SAMN05326646, study PRJNA326480) | marine metagenome | isolation source: seawater | place: Pacific Ocean: South West | collected 2011 | reverse complement strand
TGCGCCTACCGCAGTTGCAGTTACTGACCGCAAAACCAGTTTTGTATGCCTGTAATGTAGCTGAAGAAGAGAGCGCAACAGGTAACAGGCTCTCTGCAAAAGTTGCTGAAAAAGCGGCAGAAGAAGGGGCAGCCTACGTGATTGTGTCTGCCGCGATTGAAGCTGAAATTGCCACATTATCTGATGAGGAAGCAGAAGAGTTCATTTCTGATCTGGGGCTGAAAGAGCCGGGCCTGAACCGACTGATCCGCGCAGGATATGACCTACTCGATCTGCTGACCTTCTTTACTGCTGGCCCGAAAGAAGCCCGGGCCTGGACCGTGCGCAATCCGGCGACCGCGCCAATGGCAGCTGGTGTCATTCATACCGATTTTCAGCGCGGCTTTATCCGGGCAGAGACTGTGGGCTTCGATGATTATATAGCCTATCAAGGTGAGGCCGGCGCAAAAGATGCTGGTAAGCTGCGGATTGAAGGCTCAGATTATCCAGTTAAAGACGGTGATATCTTTCATTTCCGCTTTAACGTGTGAGGTAGCGGTAAAAAAGTGATAGTGACCGTTCGTTTAAAACCCTTTCAGAAAGAAGGCGCGAGCCCCGCTAGCCTTTTTTCACATCTGCCCAGATGAAACGCATTGCGCCAAAAGATAGTCCTGATAACATCACCAAGAAGATCATTACAGAAACACCTAGGCGTTTGCGTTCTTCCATAGCTGGTTCAGCTGTCCAAGCCATAAAATTCACCAAATCCTCGGCGACCGCATCTATGGATGTGTCTGCACCATCCGCATATTCCACATCATCACCATAAAGCGGCTGTGGCATCGCGATCATGTGACCTGAATAAGCGGCATTATAATACATACCTTCAGGCACGGCTGTTCCGTCTGGTGCATCTTCATATGAGGTAAGGAGCGAATACAGATAATCGGCCCCGTTAGCCCGGGCTTTGACAATCAAAGACAGATCCGGCGGATAGGCCCCATTATTCGCTGCCCGTGCCGCCAGCTCATTTGGATAGGGAGCAGGAATGCGATCGGCAGGAATGCCGTTACGCATAAACATCTCGCCTTCATCATTAGGCCCGTCCATTACCTCATATTCAGCGGCAATGGCTTTGATCTCAGTTTCGTTGTAGCCAAGGTCAGCTAAATTGCGGAAGGCAACGTAATTCATTGAATGACAGCCCGCACAGACTTCCTTATAGGCCTGAAAGCCACGTTGCATGGACGCTTTGTCAAAGGTCCCGAATGGCCCTGAAAAAGACCAATCTCCTTGCCTCAAATACACGTCACCGCCACCGGCTGCTAGAACGGGAAAGCTTACAGACGCGGTGATGACAGCAGCCGCAAATGCCAAACCGCACTTTTTCATTCCACTTTCCTTTTTGGAGCAGCTGCCGCACCGGCCATGGCCCCGGAACCACCAAATACGGGCGTAGATATTGATTGCGGCAGCGGTCGCGGCGTTTCAGCAACAGACAATATTGGCAAAATCAAAATAAAGTGCAGAAAATACCAGACTGTAGCTACTCTTCCAATCACAACATAAATTCCTTCAGCAGGCATCGCTCCTATGTATCCAAGAACAAGGCAATCAGCAAAAAACACCCAGAAAAAGATTTTAAAGATCGGGCGGAAGCGACCGGAGCGCACAGGTGACCTATCCAGCCAGGGCAAAATAAACAGCACCGCAATCGCCCCAAACATCGCCAATACACCACCAAGCTTATCAGGCACGGCCCGCAAAATCGCATAAAAGGGTAGAAAATACCATTCAGGCACGATATGCGCTGGAGTCTGTAGGGCATTGGCCGGTATATAATTATCTGGATGGCCCATGAAATTCGGGAAGAAGAACACAGCCGCAGCAAAGAAGGTTAGAAAAACAGACAGGCCGAAGAAATCCTTTATGGTATAATAAGGATGGAACGGGATCGTATCCTGCGGGCCGCGTGTATCAATTCCCAGCGGATTATTTGAACCAAACCGATGCAAAGCTACAAGATGCAGAATCACAACGCCAACGATCACAAAAGGCAAAAGATAGTGCAGTGAGAAGAACCGGTTTAGTGTCGGGTTATCCACAGAAAACCCACCCCACAGCCATGTGACAATGCCTTCACCAATAAATGGCAGAGCCGAAAATAGATTGGTAATCACAGTAGCCCCCCAGAAGGACATCTGTCCCCAAGGCAGAACATAGCCCATGAATGCTGTTGCCATCATTAATAGTAGAATCACAACTCCCAGCATCCATAAAAGTTCGCGCGGCGCTTTATAGGAGCCATAATACAGGCCACGGAAAATATGAATGAATACAACAATAAAGAAGAACGAGGCACCATTCATATGAATGTAGCGCAGTAACCAACCATGATTGACATCACGCATGATCCGCTCAACTGAGTGAAAGGCATGATCAACATGCGCTGTGTAATTCATAGACAGCACAATCCCGGTGATGATCATTATGACAAGTGAAATACCGGCCAGAGAGCCAAAGTTCCAAAAATAGTTGAGATTTTTTGGTGTAGGATACTCAGTCGCCTCATGATTAAGGAAACTAAAAATCGGTAATCGGTGGTCAATCCATTGCACGACCGGATTTTTGAACTGATTTGCAGACATATTTATAATTCCTTAAAACTTAAGATTGTTAAGCTAACCAATCTTTATCACTTCATCTGAAAGAAATGCATAGGGCGGTATTTCCAAATTTGTTGGCGCCGGGCCTTTTCGTATACGCCCTGAAGAGTCGTAGTGCGAACCATGACAGGGACAAAACCAACCATCATATTCACCGCGCACCTCACCCACCTTCTGGCCAAGTGGCACACAACCTAAATGGGTACATACGCCCAATACCACAAGATATTCAGGCTTTTTAACCCGATCACCATCGATTTGCGGGTCCCGCATATCCAGCGCATCATCACGTAACGCTTCATCAATCTCAGTTTTTGTGCGGTGGCGAATAAAAACGGGCTTGCCCCGCCATTTTAGTGTGATGGACTGCCCTTCGGCAATCTTCGACACATCCACCTCAATGCTGGCCAGCGCAAGTGTATCAGCAGCGGGATTCATTTGGTCAATGAGCGGCCAGGCAAAGGCCCCAGCACCAACAGCCCCCATCGCATAAGTAGCAACAACAATGAAATCGCGCCGGGATTTCTGATCTGCTGCCGGTGCAGTTTTTTTAGTCTTTGATGCAGCCATCTTCCCCTCATCTTAAGCAGCCAGCCATTTATCTACGGTCAGCCTGTTTGTGCAGTGCTTTATGTCAACGAAGGTGCCACTCAGAGTGACAGCGCATATGACAATTCCTTCCCAAACTGAGAATTAGTATAAGCCAGCGGCTTTAAATTTACTATATCGCTCAGTGCGTTAAATTAGCGCAAGCAAATGCCATAAGGCAAGTTGGAAGGCTACTATTTCTACCTGTTGATAATTGACCAAGGCAAGCTGGGTTAGGGCCATTTCACCTCAGGGGGTAAACTCATCAAAACAGCCTCTACATTGCCACCGGTTTTTAAACCAAATGCCGTACCTCTGTCATAGAGTAAGTTGAACTCAACATAACGGCCCCGCCGGACAAGCTGGTAATGCCTATCTTCTGTTGTGAAGTGCTTATTCATAGTTTGTCGGACAATGTTGGCATAACTTACCGCAAAGCTGCTGCCAACATCTCGGGTAAAGCTAAAGTCAGCTTCTCTGTCACCGCTGTCTAGATAGTCATAAAAAATACCGCCTGCTCCACGCGGTTCATCGCGATGTTTGAGGTAAAAATAATCATCACACCATTTTTTAAACTTTGCATAATAATCCAAATCATGGCGATCACAGCATGCTTTCAAATCAGCATGAAATGTATTTGCCTGCTTCAAAGCGGGTTTCAGAGGTGTCAAGTCACCGCCGCCACCAAACCAAGCCTTACTAGTGATTACAAAGCGCGTGTTCATATGGGCAGCAGGCACAAAAGGGTTCTGCGGATGCGCAACAAGTGAGATCCCGCCTGCCCAAAACTGACCGTCATCAGTTGCGCCAGGAATCTCAGCTCTAAAATCTTCGGCAAAAACTCCATGCACCACAGAAATGTTGACCCCTACCTTTTCAAAAACGCGCCCGTGCATGACCGATATCTGGCCACCGCCACCGCCGTCACGCGTCCAGTTTTTACGCTGGAAATTACCCGACGGCTGGTCAGATAACGGACTGTCTTCCGCCTCGCTTTCAATAGTCTCAAACTCAACGCAAATATTATCGCGAAGCGTTTCAAACCAGTCCGCTACACGAACAGAAAAGTCAGCCATATTGGGGGTCAGAAAATCTAGTCTTGTCCGGTTTATCATCTTCCTATATCAGTGCTGTTACCTTGGTTATGGGAATCTTTGAGACCAGCATGAGCTAAAAGCTGGTTCTTCGTCGCGGTGAATTCAGTCTCCGCCCATAGTTGGCGAATCTTTTCAAGGCAGGCCCCAACCGCAGGCCCAGAAAGCCCAAGTTGCTGTTCTACATCACGGCCTGAAACAGGACAATTAGGAGGCTTGAAAAAGACAATTTGCCTCAATTGGTCAGAAAACTGGTCTGTGAACTTGTCGGGGCAAGTTGTGGGCCAGCTAGCCTCTTTATAACAACTGGCTGCCTGCAGCGCGTAAAGAAATCCAACATCACCCAAATGATAAGCAGACCGGGCCCAGTGGGGGCCCAACAACCCAGCAACAAGGGTTCTGTCTACGGGCTGGTCTGCAGAGGACAAAAAGCGCAGTTCTGCCCTGCTGAGTTTCAGGAAACGTCCTGCTTTAGCGCGCTTGCCAATAGGCAAACAACATGCCAGCCTTTGGACAAAATTTAGATCCCTCCATAATTTTTTTAGCGCTGGGTGGCCTAAAATGTCCGCGCTAAAGCTTGTGCCAAACAAAATCTGGTCAACACCCATTGCAGAAGCTTGACGCAAGATAGGCAGAGCAGCAGCCCCAGCCATCAGCCGTTTTAATTCTCCTGCGATGCGCTCCGCTGACAAAACTGGTAGCAAATGAACGTGTTGGTATAAGGCTAATTTATCGTTATCCGGCATGGAAAAATTTGGATAATAGGCTAGAAAGCGCAACGCACGCAGGAGCCGAAGATGATCTTCCTCTAGCCGGCGCGCGGCGTCTCCAACAAAACGCAGATAACCTTGCTTCAGATCTTCTATGCCACCAACAAGGTCGTGCACGGTCCCGTCTGCATCTAAGTAAAGAGCATTGATGGTGAAATCTCGCCGCAGGGCATCCAACTGCCACTCTGTGGTGGGCCTAACTTTTGCATGACGGCCATCTGTTTTTATATCTGTGCGCAGCTGAGTTACCTCTGCCTGCTGTTCGTTAGCCATAACTGTCACTGTGCCATGCGCGAGACCAGTTTCTAGAACACGCAGCCCCTGTTGACAGGCAACTTCAGCAAAATCTGGCACCGGCAAGCTGACCGCAACATCTAAATCCTGTTCAGGATCAAAACTACACCCTTTATCACGGGCTAAAAGGCCATTGCGCACCACCCCACCAACCAGACGCGCCTCTCCCCCTGCAGAGCGGGCAAGAGAATAAATATGGCTGATAAAGGCCTGACGGGCAGCTGAGAAGGGTAGCGACAGATAATTAGACATCAGGCGGCCTTGCCAATTGTCTGCTGAAAGACAAGAAGAACAGCCGGCCATGTGTTTTTGCTCACTTCACTTTTCTTGAATTCACCAGGTTTAATCTTACCATCCTCAATACGAGGCGGCTGATAATCTGTGCCTGGCTGACCCGTGCCGCCAACTTCCAGCATCAAGGCAGCTCCAAAAAAAACAATTAGACCGACCGCAGCTGAAATCACATGCCGCCAAGCAATCAAGGCCGAGCCGTCGGCATGACGCCGACCAAGCCGCATCAGCAAAGCCAGCACTAGCAACCCAGCCAGAATAGCAATAATGGCTATAAGATAAATTCGAAGCATGGTTTAAACCCCTTACAGCAGGCAAAATAGTCAGACCCCGTCAAATGAGAGGTAGCAAATAAGGTGTGTCTTATCAATGAATGGTAGCTATTTGGTCCTCTTTGTGACCTGTCCACTTAAGTCCGGATACGCGTGTTGAGGCGGACTGCCAGATTTCGCAACATTTTAGCAGTAGCCCCCCAAATCATTGGATCTGTGTGAGAAATTTCCCAAAACCTGTGCAGTTGGCCATCCTCGCTCAGCCGTTCGGATCGCTTGTAAGCATCAATAATGAGAAAAGGAGCAAGGGGTGTGAACCAGGTCATATCCACTTCTGCAGGATCCGGCTGCAGCATGGATTCAAGCTGGCGTGGATTCTTTGCACAATATCCTACCACTTGATCAACCAGATAATTGGTGCTGGTCAACACCGGCTCTAGATATCCAAGATGAGTGATTAACTGACCGCTAAGACCTGTTTCTTCCTGACATTCACGTGCCGCTGTCATTGCGGGCGTCTCATCACCTGCCTCCGGTTTTCCGCCTGGAAAGCTGACCTGACCGGCATGCAGGCGCAGTTTATCTGAACGTCTAGTTAGCAAAATCTCAAGCCTGTCCGGGGGGCCTGCTAGTAACAGTTGAACAGCAGCCTTTTTTGGCGGACTATTCTGAGGTTCAGCGACACCGTCCCAGTCTGGCGGGACGGGGGCAACGATTGCGTTTAAATCACGGAAGCTGAACGTCATGAGCTTTCTTATTTTAGTTAGGTTTTGTGAGTAGCATGGCATATCGCCACATGGTCATAAGTTTTGCGGTTGCAGGGCAAAAAATATTCCTGATGACCACAGGCCAGGCAGACCTTCGTCATCTTCATCGTCGGCAAGGTTTGCTAGCTCATACCAAACAGGCCGTGACAGCTTAGCGACAAGTCCTGCAGGTAAACGCAGATAAGGGCGGCTGACTGCTAGCGCAGCGTCTTTTACTGCCAGGTTTTTGAAAAAAAGCCGCGTGTTTGGACCAATCGTATAATCACGACCTAAATTATCTGATGCCCTTATAACACGTTCCTTTTTCTCACCGGCACTGGTAAAGGTGGTAATAATAAACGGAGCATCCTCAACCTCAATCTGCCCAAACTCAACTGGTGTACGAAGCCAATGCTGCCCAGTCTCGTCAACCGACAGAACGTTAGCAAATAATTTTACCAACTCAATTCGCTTTATTAGGCCTCCTTCATGGTACCAGCGCCCTTCTTGGTCAATGCGCATCTGAAAATCACGCTTTACCGGGTTGGAAGTAGAATTACAACCAGCTTTTGATGCTTTATCAATATTTTTCATGAGGAAAGTTTAACCAGCAATATAGAAAAAACGAAAGAAAAATGAAAAATTTTTAGAGTTTAATGGCATTTTTGCAATTATGCTATTCGTTGTTGATTAGACATAAGCTGTTTGTTTCACCACTGCATAAAAATGGAGAACAATTGATCTAAACACTAGGAAAGGTGGAAGGACCGGATCTAAAGTTGGTGCAGCGAACAGGCCAAGTTCAGACAGAAGCCTAGGCCTTGATTTAGCAAGCCAAACATGGCAAACCAACTCACAATGCTAGATGGTGTTTATTAACTGCCTAAACCTCTTAAAACGCGAACAAGTTGAAGCAGTCCTAAAGAAATCACCAAGGCAGTCCGAACGGATGCAATTGATCTATGTACATTTACCTGCCTATTGCTGAAGTTTCGATGCATATTGCGGTCGTGATCGGTCTTGGCGGTGGCGTTGGCTTTCTCTCTGGAATGTTTGGAGTTGGAGGTGGCTTTTTGATGACGCCGCTTTTGATTTTTCTAGGCGTACCCTCTGCAGTGGCGGTATCAACCGAAGCAAATCAGATTGTAGCCTCATCTGTATCAGGGGTGCTGGCACATTGGCGCCGCGGTAATGTTGATTTCAAAATGGGTGGCATTCTTATAGCCGGCGGACTTGTGGGATCATCCTTCGGAGTGTTGCTGTTTTCCATACTGCGTGACATCGGCCAGATCGATTTGGTAATCAGGCTGTCTTATGTCGTGTTTTTAGGTATTATTGGCGCATTGATGTTATTGGAATCTGTTCGCGCGATTCTGCGGACTCGCCAGCCGGGGGCAAAACGCGGCAAGTTGCATCAGCATAACTGGTTGCATGGTCTGCCGTTAAAGGTCAGGTTTCGCAAATCAAAGCTCTATATAAGTGCACTGCTGCCTTTCTTCCTTGCGGCATTTGTCGGCGTTCTGTCCGCAATCATGGGTGTGGGCGGCGGCTTCATTCTGGTACCCGCCATGATTTATCTATTGGGCATGCCCACTTATATTGTTATCGGCACATCGCTCTTCCAAATCATTTTTGTGACTGCAAACATCACCATCCTACAGTCTGTACAAACGCAAACTGTAGATTTTGTGCTGGCTGGATTGTTATTGGTTGGCGCGGTTATTGGGGCTCAGTTCGGAGCACGTGTCGGAGCCTTGTTGCGAGGTGAACAACTGCGCGGTCTATTGGCCTTGATTGTTTTAGCGGTGTGTTTAAAATTAGTCTTTGATTTGGTGATTACACCTGAAGATGTCTTTTCAGTGGAGCTCCTGAAATGACTTCTCGCTTTTTTAATCATTTAGTCGCTACATTATTGTTAGTTACAGGCTGGGCTTGTCCCGTTCAGTCCTCAACGTTAGTCGCTGACTTGGACTTGGACCAGGTCTCAATCACGATAGATTTCAACGGCGAGAATCTTTTATTGTTTGGAGCGGTCAGTGGAGGAACAGAAAGCGATATTATCGTGATTTTCAAGGGCCCTCATGTGCCACTCGCCTTGCGAAAAAAAGAACGGGCCAGTGGTATCTGGATGAACAAGCAGACCATTTTGTGGCAAAATGCTCCCAGCTTTTACCACATTTTTTCTAACCGAGCGCTGGATGAAATTTTGTCTGAAGAACAGCAAGCGAACTTGCACATCGGTGCAGAACACATCGGCCTGCGCAGTAGTGAAGCAATCTTGGATGAAGAAAAAGTGACGCTGTGGCGCAGCGCGCTGATCAGAAATATGACTGAACGCGGCCTGTGGCATTTAAATGAGAAGAATGTATCCATTATCCGGGGCGCCCTATTCCGCGCCCCTGTCTATCTGCCAGCAAATATTGTTCCTGGTGAATATGAAGTTCGGGTTTTGCATGTGCAGAACAACCAACTGATTGCAGAGGATACCACTTATATTTCAGTGGCCAAGACCGGTATTGGGGCAATGATTTATGCCTTTGCCCATAACTATTCGATTTTTTATGGGTTTTTTGCCGTCTGTTTTGCTATGTTTGCCGGCTGGCTAGCAGCAGCTATCTTTCGCAAACTGTAATTTGAATTAGACTGCCCACAAGGCTATATTTAAATAATATAAAATACTCGATGCTGCTAAACGGGCGGAGACAAAAAGGACTCGCAGAAGGGCGCGTCCAGTTCTAAGGAAGAGATGGCTAAAAAATCAAAAAAACAAGCAGTGGACGCAAAATTCTTCTTGGTTTTGGTCGATGAGACGGAAGAACTCCATCAGGCATTATATTATGCCTGTATTCGAGCTAAATCAGCAGGTCTTCGCGTCGCCTTGCTCTACGTAATCGCCCCTGCTGAATTTGCCCATTGGGCTGGCGTCGGTGCACTGATGCGTGAAGAGGCCCGTGAAATGGCCGAGGAGAAAATGCGTGTACATGCGGATTATGTGCAGGAGTTGACTGGCCAGTCACCAATTATGCACATTCGTGAAGGCAAGGTGGTAGAAGAGGTAATCAGCCTAATGAATGAGGAAGACAGCATAATCTCGCTTGTGCTGGGCGCAGATACTGAAACAGACAGCGCCGGGCCGGTGATCAGCTATCTTGCTGGGCGAGGGATTGGCCAATGCCGAGCACCTGTAGTAATCGTGCCCGGCAATCTTAGTGATGAGCAAATAGATGTGCTGGTCTAAGAGGCCTTGGACAAAAAATCGACCCTTGAAGTTTTGGTTTGACTGAACCATCTAAGAGTCTGGTTCTGTTTGATCGCCGTTATTTGATATTGGCTGCTTTATCATAGATTTTGATAGGGAAGGGATTGTCGCAATGATGCAAAATTTGCGAATGAGCCGGATTGTTTTTCTATGTGCTATTCTTGGAGCATTTTTAATTATGGCTGAAAAATCATCTGAAGCTGCTGTTCTTGTGCTAGAAACTAGCAAAGGCCAGGTAGAGATTGAAATGAAACCGGAGCTTGCCCCGAAACATGTAGCTCGTATAACAGAATTAGTCGAACAGGGCTTTTATGACGGCATTATCTTTCACCGTGTAATCCAAGGATTTATGGCCCAAACAGGTGACCCTACAGGCACGGGCATGGGCGGGTCAGGTGAAAATTTAAATGCTGAATTTACTGACTACGAATATGTCGAAGGCACAGTTGGTATGGCCAGAGCCATGAACCCTAACAGTGCAGACAGTCAGTTTTTCATTTGTTTCGAAGGCTGTGGTCATTTGACTGGACAATATACCGTTTGGGGCCAAGTCACAGATGGGATGGATGTGGTTCGCAAGATTAATGAAGGCCAGCCTCCAGTTGAACCTGACAAGATTGTAAGCGCCCGGATGAAAAATTAGGAAAGAAACTGACTAAGGCCGGCTTGATGCACGCCATCTTGCCGGGGCGAATTGTATAAGCAGCGCCATCCAGATCAGCGCAAAAGCCGCCATATCCACATTTGTAAAGGGTTCTGAAAAAACCAGAAGGCCAAGCAGGAGTTGCAGAGACGGGTTGAGATAAAACAGAAAACCAGCCACAGATAGCGGCAGATAACGATTGCCAATATGGAACAGCACTAGCGGAACAGAGGTGATAATACCCGAGGTAAATGCCATCATAACACCATGTGATGTCCCATCCAGAAAAAAAGAAGCGCCAGCTGGCTTTCCTGTAAGTGTTAAGTAAGTGATCAAACCCAGAGCCAACGGCGCAATCATCAGCAATTCTGTAACCATCGCCACAAAGGGATCCATATCCAGGCGTTTGCGAATCAGCGCGTAGGCAGCAAAGCTGGAGCCAATTGCGAGCGCCACAAATGGGAACCCGTCCAGAAGGGTGGCTTTCAGGCCCACACCCACGGCCGCGCAGATTAAGGCCAACCAGCCTCGCCAACCGAGGCGCTCTCCAAGCACCATAACACCAAGACCAATAGCCATTAACGGATAAAGAAAATAGCCCAGTGCTGACTGAACCAGCTGGTTAGTTTCGACAGCATATAAATACGAAGTCCAGTTCACCGTCACCATTACTGCGCCGGCTGCAAGACTCAGCGTGCGACGAGGATTAACAAACCCTTGTGCTAGAGCGCCTCCCTGACCGGTTACAAGCAAAATAACGAACAGAAAAACAGCAGCCCATAGGGCCCGGTGTGCAATAATCTCGACCATTGGAAATAGAACGAGATAACTAAAATAAAGCGGCGCAATGCCCCAGATCAGGTTCGAGCTGATCGCGCCCGAATAGCCGCGCTGTCTATCTGAAAGACCTGCCATCACGTCAGCACAACACGGAAATCATTTACATTTGTGCGGGTTGGGCCCGTAAAAAGAGCATCACCAAGAGCCGTAAAAAAAGAATGGCTGTCATTATCAGCAAGCATCGCTTTCGCATCTAGCCCTTGTGCGGCGGCGCGGGCAAGACTGTCCGGCCTGACTATTGCCCCGGCCACAGGTCCTGAGGGCAGAGGACGCCCGTCAATGCCGTCTGTATCTGCAGCAAGCGCATAAAAAGAACTGCTTTCACCCACCTTATTAGCATCAGCAAAAGAAAGACAGAGCGCGTGGGCAAATTCAGCATTACGCCCACCATAGCCACTGCCGCTAACTTTCACTGTGGTCTCACCACCAGAAATCAAGGCCTTGCC
>MDTD01091622.1_pt1 | contig 11889 bp, 13 predicted proteins | sample 811221 | NCBI WGS metagenome assembly MDTD01 (sample SAMN05326646, study PRJNA326480) | marine metagenome | isolation source: seawater | place: Pacific Ocean: South West | collected 2011 | reverse complement strand
ATGGGAATGTTATCTTTTCCTTTGGAAAGTGAAATTTCGAGACAAATTTACCAATTTTTTAATTCAATTAAATTTTAAAAATTGATACTAGTTAATCTAACTATCAATGAAAAAAATACAAATATCACCCTCTATACTTTCAGCTGATTTTAGTCAACTTGGGAATGAAATCAAAAGACTGGAAAAAAGTGGGGCTGATATGATACATGTAGATGTAATGGATGGTCATTTTGTTCCAAACTTAACAATAGGACCTCCTGTAATTAAAGCCTTAAAAAAAGAATCATCAATTATTTTTGATGTACACCTTATGATTTCACCTGTACATAAGTATATTGAAGCTTATGCCGAAGCTGGAGCGGATATAATTACAATTCATCCTGAGGCAACAAGTAATTTGAATGATTCTATTCTTAAGATTAAGAAATTGAATAAGAAAGTTGGTGTATCACTCAATCCCGAGACTAAAATTGATGTTGTTTTAGAATTTCTAGATAAAATTGATTTGATTTTAATTATGAGTGTAAACCCAGGTTTTGGTGGGCAAAAATTTATGCCTGAAGTGTTAGACAAAGTAAGAAGTTTAAAAAAGATTCAGGAACAAAAACAATTAAATTTTGATATAGAAATTGATGGAGGAATAAATTTTGATAATTCAAAAACTGCTATCGAAGCAGGGGCAAATATTTTAGTTTCAGGTACAACAATTTTTAAAAGTAACAATGGAGATATCAAGAAGAATATTGAGCTTTTAAAATCTAAATAAACTAATGATTTATTTAAATCGTTTTTTTTTAAAATTACATAAACAAATTAGAAATTTTTATCTACACTCGAAAATTTATGATAAAAAAATTTCAAAAACAAATAATCAAAATTTAGTTTATAAACCAAGTCCTCATTTACTTTCATCATTGATTAAATATCAAAAAAAAAGAATAAAGATAAATAGTTTATCAATAGAAAATTTTTTAATTAACGAAAATATTGATAAAAAGGAATTTAAAAAGTTAAATACTTTTAATTGGTTTTTAAGTTTAGACCTTAAGTCTTCAAAAAAAAATGTTCAATCAGTAGTGTCGGAATGGATTAGGTTTAATTATAAATATAACAGTGAAAGTTGGGAATTCGGTATAACCGCTAAGCGTATTATAGCTTGGTTGTCATGCCACAATCTTACTATAAGTGAGTCGAATAAAGAATATATGTCTAATTTTAATAATATCATTCAAAAACAGACAAACCACCTTATTAGTGAGATAGAAAAAGTTGACACATCAGATGATAAATTAATTGCAAGTGCTGCAATAATATTAGTTGGCCTAAGTTATCGAAATGAAAAAATTTACCTATCCAATGGAATAAGAGCTCTTAAAAAAATTTCAAAAATATCAATTGATAGTAATGGTTTTCCAAAATCAAGAAACATAAAACAATTAGTATTTTTTTTAAAGTATTTTATTTTAATAAGAGAATGGTTTAAAGAATCACATATTCTTTTACCTGAATTTATTAACGAAACTATTTATTATCTGGGACAAGGGTACGCTTTTACATGGCAAAATATTAATTCACACATGTTATTTAACGGGAATAATAATTCAAATAATGAGGAATTTGATAATTATCTTAAGAGTTTAGGATATACATTTAAAAATGAAAATTTAGATTTCGGTGGTTATGCTGTTTTAAAAAACAAAAAAATATGTCTTTCAATGGACGTCGGTTCCTCCCCTGGTGTAAAATATTCACAAGATTATCAATCGGGTGCATTATCATTTGAGATAATATCAAATCACAAAAAATTAATAAGTAATTGTGGATATTACAGAAAAGACAATATTAAACTAAACGAAATTTCAAAATCTACTGCAGCTCAAAACACCTTGATTATTGATGATCAATCATCATGTAAATTTGATAAAATAGGAAATTTATTATTAATCAAAAAGGGATTGAGGGTTTCAAAAAAAAAAACAATATTCAATAAAGATTATTGGAAAATAAATGCTTCTCATGATGGATATCTTAAGAGATATAATTCAATTCACGAAAGGTCGATTGAATTTTTCCCAAATGAAATGCTTTTTGTAGGATCTGATAAAATAATAAAGAAAAATAATAAAAATTATAAATTTGACATTAGATTTCATGTAGAGCCAAATGTTAAGATAATGAAAACACAGGACAATAAAACGGTTTTAATTGAATTAGAAAATGAAGGTTGGAGATTTACTTGTGAAAATTATAAAATTGATATTGATAATGGCTTATATTTCGGTAATAAAAATTCTTACTCAGAAAATCAGAATTTTTATATAACAGGAATTTCAAATAATCTAACTGAAAATATTAATTGGCAATTAAAAAGAATATGATGAAAAAAATACGAACAGCCCTAATTTCGGTTTCTAATAAAAATGATTTAAAACCATTATTGCAAATACTTAAAAAAAATAAAATTAAATTAATAAGTTCTGGCGGCACCTACAAAGAAATTAGAAGACTTAAATTTAATTGTATAGAAATTTCAAAATTTACTTGTTCTAATGAAATTTTAGATGGTCGAGTTAAAACTTTACATCCAAAAATTCATGCTGGAATTTTAAACAAAAGAAATAATAAATCTCATATGAGAGAAATAAGAGAAAATAATTATGAAAATATAGACTTAGTTATTGTTAACTTTTACCCCTTTGAAAAAACTTTTAGGGAAACAAAAAATCAAGAAAAAATTATTGAGAATATAGATATTGGTGGACCAGCCATGGTGAGGTCTGCAGCAAAAAATTATAATGATGTGACTGTAATTTGTAATAATAAATATTATCCTTCATTCCTTGAAGAAATAAAGAAAAACAAAGGTTATACGTCTCTTGATTTTAGAAAAAAAATGGCTCGTATAGCTTTTGCTGAAACTGCATATTACGACTCTGCAATTTCAAATTATTTTAACAAAATATCAAATATTAACTTTCCAGACAAAAAAGTCATTTATGGAAATCTTATTGAAGAATTAAGATATGGTGAAAACCCTCACCAAAAAAGTGCTTTATACTCAATTGATAGGGATTTAAAATTAGAAAAAATTCATGGCAAAGAACTTAGTTACAATAATTATAATGATATGTTTACAGCCTTGGCCATATCGAAAACTCTACCAAAAAATAGAGGTACTGTTATTATAAAACATGCAAATCCATGTGGTGTTTCAATAAACAAAAATAATCTTAAAAGTTTCAAGTTAGCCTTAGAATGTGATCCAATCAGTGCTTTTGGAGGAATTATCTCATGTAATTTTAAGATCTTCAAAAATTTAGCAATTGAATTAAATAAAATTTTTCTTGAAGTTATTATTGCTAACGGTTTCGATAAAGAGGCACTTAAAGTTTTAAAAAAGAAAAAAAACTTAAGATTAATTGATGCAACAAAATTTAATAAAAGTGAAATTTTGAAATTCAAATCTCAAAATGAATCAATTTTGATTCAATCTGAAGACAAGGTTGAATTTTCAAAAAAAGATTTTCAAATTGTTTCAAAACGAAAACCGACTAAAGCACAATTTGAAAATTTAATATTTGCTTTTAATATCTGTCGTTTTGTGCAATCAAATGCTATTGTAATTGCAAGTGATAATACAACTATAGGTATTGGATCGGGACAGCCAAGTAGATTAGATAGTTGTAAAATTGCTATTGACAAAATGAGAAAATTTTCAAGAACAAAAAATGAAATTGTTGCAGCTTCCGATGCTTTTTTTCCTTTTGTTGACGGTTTCGAAAAGCTTGTTCAATCTGGAGTTTCTGCATTAATCCAGCCCCGAGGATCAATAAGAGATAAAGAAATTGTAAATTTTGCAAACCGAACGGGTACTGTGTTAGTTTTTTCTAAAACAAGACATTTTAGACATTAATTATTTTATCAATTTTAGCAGCTAAAATAAAATCGTTTTCAGATAAACCTTCTATAGCATGAGTAGTTATATTTATCTTCGCGAAACCCCAACCATAATAAATATCTGGATGATGACCTTCAGCTTCAGATATTTCACCAACATTATTTACGAATTTTTGACTTTCTAAGAAATTTTTAAATTTAAATTTTTTCTCTAGTAAAAAAGTATTCTTTTCATCTTTAACTATATCCCAGCCATCTACTTTTTTTTGATATTTATGAATTTCTGAAATATCAAAAGCCTTTACACCTCCCTCACAAGGAATACATTTTTTATCTATTAAATCATCCATAACTTTGGAGCGGGCAAAGGGGGTCGAACCCTCGACCTTCTCGTTGGCAACGAGACGCTCTACCACTGAGCTATGCCCGCTTATATGAGTATTATAAGTAGCAAGCTTTAAATTGCAAGAAATAAGGAGATAATATCTTTAATCTTTTTTTAACCAATGAAAATCACTACTAAATTCTTTTATGTATTTTTCATAGGCTAAATATTTTTCTTTATTATATTTAAAAATTTTTTCTCTAATTTGAATATTACTTGCCGTTGAACTAAACAAGTCTTTTCTTTTGTGAAATTCTAAACTCTTCTCACTCCATTTTAAATTACAAAAATTAAATAAATCTTTAGAAATTTTTTTGCTATTTGTAGTCAATTCCTCAAGTTGTACTTGAAAAATTTTATCTTTATATTTTTTATTATAGTAATCAATAGTTGTAAGGTAATTATCAAAATAATTGATTATGTCTTTAATTGAATGTGTCCAAGTCATTTTTGTTAAAAAATTCTGGTAAATAGCAAATATATTATCTACATTATTTCTTCTACAATTAATAAATTTTGCTTTTGGAAATAAACTTAAAATTATATCTATATAAAAAAAATTTTCTAAAGATTTATCTGTAAAAAAAGATCCATCATTTTTATAAACTAAATTTAAACTTTTATATTTTTCTAAAACATTATTTTTTAAATCTTTATAATCAATATCTATATTTTCTAAGCTATCATTGAAAAATTCATTTCTTCTATTTTTAAGCAAAGCCCAATTTATTACTGCTGTTTCACCACCATTTGGTATTTTAAGATTACCTGAGGATATAATACTCTCCACTAAAGTAGAGCCCGATCTAGGCATTCCAATTATAAAAATTGGATTTATATTTTCATTTTCTTTATTCAATATGTCAGAGTCGTTAATCTTAATTTTCGAGAATTTTTTTGGGATTATGTTTAACCAATATTCAGTATTATGTTGATAGTTTTTAATAGGAATACTTTTTAAAAAAAACTCATGACCCATTTTTAAAAATAATATTTCTTTATCAAAATTTTTAATTTGTTCTTGTTTTTTTGCTAAAATAAAATATCCTGAGGCTTTATTATAATTACTTATATTTTTATCAATTACTAAATTTTCGATAAACTTTATTTTTGCTTTATTAAAATAATTTATATTTATTCTTGAAAGATTGAAATAAACACCAAGGTTGTTTTTATCCAAATTAATAATTTCTTTATAAAATTTTTCAGCTTCATCTAGATTTCCTAAATCATGATGTAAAACAGCTAAATTTATTTTTGCTATGATGTAATCAGGATCGGAGACTAATGCTTTTGAGTAATATTTTATTGCTTCATCGAAATGTTTCATTTCCTTATAAACATTAGCAATATTATTTAAGGCTTTTTTATTACTACGATCTATATTAAGTATTTCATTAAAATTAAATAAAGCAGAGGAAAAATCTCCCATTTCTTTGCTTGATTGAGCAGATTTCATTAAATTATCAATTTTTTTAATTAAATTATTTTTCATATTTTAATTTTATAAATTTACACTTATTTATTCTATCTTGGTTATTCTAAATATTTTTGTTAAAGTAAAGCATGATTAATAGAGAAAACTTTCCAAAGAAAATACCTGTTTTCCCACTTTCAAATTTTATAATTTTCCCAAGAACTACTGTACCGTTGAACATCTTTGAACCAAGGTATATTGAGATGGTAAACGACTCAATGAACTCTAACAAATTGATAGGTATGGTTCAGCCAAAAAATGATAGTGAATTATACAATGTTGGGTGCTTAGGTAAAATTTCAAATTTTAAAGAAACTAGTGATAAAAGATTTTTAATTGAACTCAAAGGTTTAATAAGATTTGAAATCGTCAATGAAGTTTCCTCAGATAAAAAATATCGTGAGTGTGAAATCTCTTATGAAAATTATCAAAATGATTTGGATAACAAAATAGAAGATATAAAATTTTCTGATTTAGAGTTGATTTTCAAAGATCTTAGAATTTTATTTGAAAAAAGAGGTTTTATTATAAATTGGAAAGGATTAGAAAAACAAAGTCTTGATGAAACAATAAACGCTTTAGCAATGGCTTCGCCTTTTACGCTTGAAGAAAAACAAGCTTTACTTGAAGCAAAAAATTTAAACATAAGGAAAAAAAAAATTGCAGATATATTGAATACTTATACATTCGATCAATATAACAATACTACTTTGCAATAGATTAGATATTTATTCCTGTGTTAGCAAAATTCTTAAAAAAATTGTTTATATATTTATTCTTTCCTAAAAATTGGGCTGATCTACTAATCATAGAATTTTTAAATTTATTCTCAAAATTAAAGGACTCGTATATTAAATCTATTCCATTGGAAAAAAGATAATTTTTATGCCTCATCTTTTTTTCAAAATTAACACAAATTGAACTATCAATTTCTAACCCATGATCTAACCTAAATTTGAATAATTCTGACAAAAATCTGACATCTCTCAAAGTCATATTAAAACCTTGGCCAGCCAAAGGATGTAATCTATGGAGCAAATCTCCAAAAGCTAAAATGTTTTTGTATTTATAATTTCTTAAGCTAGAAGACTTAAGTTCAAATTTTGATATATCATTAATCTTTGTGATAGAATATCCTGAATTAAATTTATTAATTATTTTTTTTAGATTTATATCTCTTAAATTTCTCACAGAATAAACGACTGATGTTTCTTTTTCTGATATTGGCAAGAAAGCCAATGGACCTAAATTAGTAAAAATTTGTGTAGCAGTATTATTATTGATAAATTTTTTATGATGAATAATCGCTGTATGTGCATGACTGTTATAATTTTTATTTATCTTTTTGTAAAAAAATTTTTTAGATAAAATATTTTTTGGATCACAGTTAATAATAATTTTATAATCTTTTTTTAATAATTTTTCAAAACCAACATTTCTCTTTAAATTAAAAAAATTATTTTTTTTTAAATTCTTAAAAATTAAATTATAAAGTTCGAAATTTCTTACAATAGAAAAAAGCTGTTTTTTATCGCTTTCAAAATTTAGTACTCTTTCATTTTTTAAGTTACAACTGTAAATTTCAATTTTATCAATATCCCATATTAATTTTTCAATATTCAGTATATGTTTATTAAAAAAATCTACATTTGATTTTGAAATACCTATGGTTCTAGACTTATCAATTTTTTTGATTTTTTTGTCTATATAAACATCAACAAAAATACCAAGATTAACTAAAGATTTTGCCAGTGTAAGACTAGTTAAACCATCGCCTAATATACAAACTTTCATAATATTTTTAATTTTAACAATAAAAATTAGATGATACAAAGTGATAAATTTGATTCATCTCATTTTTTATGGATATTAAAAGCTTAACTAATACTGCATTTGTTTTCGTTTTAAGGAGGGTGGTTGAAATAACTGGAATTTTAATTTTTCTACTAGGAATAATATTATTCATCGCTTTAATCTCTTATTCCCCTAATGATCCAAACTTTATTTTCCCAGACAATACCGAAATTCAAAATATTTTGGGTTTTCGTGGAAGTTATATATCTGATCTTTTTTTACAATCTGTTGGCTTAATATCCTATTTAATTCCACTAACTTTTATATTTTCAGGATTTTTTGTATTCAAAAAAAAAGATTTTTTTTTAATTATTGAAAACACTTTCTACATAATTCCTTATTGTTTATTTGGCTCAATTTTTTTAGAATATTATTATGAAAACACATATGCTCTTTATATAAATGGAAACGGTGGTTTTGTAGGAAGTTATTTAAATCAAACTTTTTTAAATAATATTTTAAGTTCTAATGAAAAAATAATTTATTATTTATTATTAATTATAATATTTGTTTTTTTCCTAATTAGTATTAATTTTTCATTGAAAAATTTTTATATTTTTTTAAAAAATATTTCTTCAATCTTCAGAAAAGAGAAAAATTATACCAATAAAAATGAGATAATAAATGAATACATTCCTCAAGAGGAAATTAAAAACTTAATACAAGAAGATCTTCCTTTTATCAAAGCTGAAGATAAACAAAATTTAAATACTTCAAAATTTAAATTACCTTCAATTGATTTGTTAAGGATACCAGCAAAAAAAGAAAGGGAAGTATCTAATAAAAATTATAACGTTGACTCTAAGTTTTTAGAAAAAATTCTTTTGGATTTTGGAGTTAATGGAAATATAAAAAAAGTAAGCCAAGGACCTGTTGTTACTTTAAATGAATTTGAACCAGCAGCTGGCGTTAAGGTATCTAAAATCATAAATTTATCTGATGATATTGCCAGAAATACAAGTTCAGAGTCTGCCCGAATATCAACTATTCCTGGTAGCAATACGATTGGTATAGAACTCCCAAATTCATCTAGAGAAAATGTATTTCTAAGTGAAATTCTAAAAGATACAGATTTTAAAAAAAAAGAAATTAAATTACCTATAGCCCTCGGAAAAAATATTTCAGGAACCCCGGTAGTTGGTGATTTGGCTTCGATGCCACATTTGTTAATTGCTGGAACTACAGGATCTGGAAAATCTGTTTGTATTAACACAATCATTTTATCTCTTCTTTATCGTCATAATCCAGACAGATGTAAATTTATTTTAATTGATCCAAAAATGCTTGAGCTCTCAACTTACGAGGGCATACCTCATTTGCTTTGTCCTGTTATCACCGAGGCAAAAAAAGCAGCCTCTGTTTTAGGATGGGTAGTAAAGGAAATGGAGAGTAGATACCGACTTATGACTAAAGAAGGAGTTAGAAACATAGATGGGTACAATTCTAAACACAAGCTTCCTATGCCCTACATTGTTGTAGTAGTTGATGAAATGTCAGATCTTATGTTAGTTGCTGGAAAAGAAATTGAAAATTATATTCAAAAATTATCTCAAATGGCTAGAGCAGCAGGAATACACATCATAATGGCAACCCAAAGACCAAGTGTTGATGTGATTACAGGGACTATCAAAGCAAATTTTCCAACTCGAATTTCTTTTCAAGTAACATCTAAAATTGATAGTAGAACTATTTTAGGTGAACAAGGAGCCGAACAATTATTAGGAAAAGGGGATATGCTATATATGTCTTCTGCAAACCGAATAGTCAGAATACATGCACCTTTTGTTTCTGATGATGAAATTGAAAAAATAAATAATTTTTTGAGAGCACAAGCTGAACCTGATTACATAGATGAAATATTAAACTTTGCTGATGAAAAAGAAATTGGTGAAAATTCGAAAAATCAAGGAGAAAAAGATGAATTGTACCATACTGCTTTAGAAATAATTAAATCTGAGGGAAAAGCATCAACTTCATTTTTACAAAGAAAACTTCAAATTGGCTATAATCGTGCAGCAAGAATAATTGATATGATGGAAAATGAGGGAATTGTAACGAAAGCAAATCATGTTGGAAAACGTGACGTTCTCAAATGAAAAGATTTTTTTTAACATTTCTTTTGTTATTTATTTTTACAAAATCTGAAGCATCTTATAAAAAAAATATTATTGTTAAACTTAAAGATGTAAATAACGTATCATTTAATTTTGAACAAAACATAAATGGAAAGATTGAAAATGGCAAATGCACAATCGAATATCCAAAAAAAATTTTTTGTTTGTATGATCTATCAAATGAAAAAGTTTTGGTATCTAATGGTAGATCGCTAGTTGTAAAAACTAATTCTAGTTACTATATATATCCTATTAAAAATACTCCTTTAAATTTTATTTTAGATAAAAATTTTCTGATTAAAAAAATTGAAAAACTGAATGAGCGGCTCATAGATGATAAATTTATAAATTTTAATTTTTCAGAGAGCGATAGTGAATTTAATATTTTTTTCGATACGAAAACACATAACCTTATTGGCTGGCAAACACTAGATATTTATCAAAATTTGAGTATTACTTACATTTCTTCAATAATAAAAAATCAAAATTTAAAAGAAAATCTTTTTTCTCTTCCAAAGCAGGATTGATTTAAATTGAAACTGTCTCTTTTTTAAAAACTTTCATACCTCTGGAAATATAATTTTTTAAAGCATTTTTGTGATCTAGAGAACAAGTATGAACCCAGACCCTTTTTGGTTTTTTTAAAAAAGACTTTTTTATTGCAGATGATAATAAAAAAGACCCAAGTTTTTGATTATGATATTCTTCCAATAAGCCAAGATAAGCTATTTCAATCTCATTTTTATTTTTGTGTAGAATTAATTCAAAATATCCAACAAGATCACTATTTTTCATTAAAACGTAAGTGTTCACATCATTATCAGTTGTATATTTAATCCATTCTTTTTCACTCCAAGATAATCTATCAACCCAATTATGTTTTCTTCCCACATTTTTATAAAAGAATTTATTTAATTGATAATTTGCAGGATATAAAAGATTTACAACAAACTCGTTTGATGGGTTGTTTGTTTCTACTAGCTCATGCAAAGAATTAATTTCTAAGTAATTTCTTTGTATCTTTTGTATCATTCAACCATTTTACCTACTCTCTCACCTCCAAATAAGTGAAAATGCAAATGTGGAACTTCTTGCCCTCCATGCTCACTTATATTTGATAGAGCTCTATATCCTTTTCCAGTATCAACTGAAATACTTAGCTTATTTGCAACTGTGTAAATCCCTTTTAATAATCCAACCATTTCCTCAGGGGATGCATTTTTAATAAAATCATCTAAATTTATATATTTTCCTTTTGGAATTACCAAAGCATGTATCTTTTTTTGTGGATTGATATCGTGGAAAGATAAAATAAATTCATCTTCATAAATTTTTTTACACGGTATTTCACCTCTTAAAATTTTTGCAAAGATATTATTGTTGTCATAGCTCATAAGAATTAAAGTTATACATAAAAATTATCATTATTTTTCAACAAGTCCAAACTTTATATATTTATACCAAGCTCTTTCATGAAAATAATATAAAAACATTTTAGTAATAACTTCCATTCCTGCTATGGCACCTGCCCAATTCCACTCACCGGTGATAAACCAAGCTATTAAAAATGTATCTGTGGTAGCTAAAATTCGCCAAGTTAAAGTTTTAGCAATGTGCCTTTTCTTTGTTACATGTTTCATGCGTCATCCTTTCTATTTTCTTCTCTTTTTAAGTTCATCCATTACATCCTCGATTTTAATACCGTTCGCCTCAAGGTAAACGATGAGATGATAAAGGACGTCCGCACTCTCATGTATCTTATTAGTATCTTTTTCTACTGATTCAATTAATTCATTAATTTCCTCTAATACTTTAGTTTTACTTAAAGATTTATCATTCAATAATTTATTTGTGTATGAACCTTCAATAGGCTTTTCTTTTCTTTCCCTAACAAGTTTAATTAAATAATTAAGACTATCAAGCATTCTAAATCCTAACAGGTATTCCCTTGCTTTCCAAATATTCCTTAGCTTCTTTAACTGAATGTTTGCCGTAATGAAAAATAGATGCAGCTAAAACAGCACTTGCATTACCTAATTTAATTCCATCTACAAGGTGATCTAAATTACCTACACCTCCAGATGCAATCACAGGAATATTAACTTTTGATGAAATTTTGGACATTAAATTAATATCATAACCAACTTGTGTTCCATCTCTAT
>MDTD01188611.1_pt1 | contig 11890 bp, 10 predicted proteins | sample 811221 | NCBI WGS metagenome assembly MDTD01 (sample SAMN05326646, study PRJNA326480) | marine metagenome | isolation source: seawater | place: Pacific Ocean: South West | collected 2011 | reverse complement strand
TATGCATATAGCGACCGGTACAGGCAGCATAGGTGCGCATGAGCAGGACATCCAACCAGTTTGATTTCACTCGAAATCCATTGACTTTTGTTCCGTCCCACATGTATGGCATGAAGAATGATAACCAGATTGGAGGACCACCATCCTGTGCCGGGATATCGGCATATGGTGCAAGACCGTAATGGGTATCCAGATAATGGATTACGGCATCTGTGCTCAAAGGTGAGGTATGCTGACACTGACAGTTGTGCAGGGCCGCAGCATCAACACCTTTGGCAAGAAACAGAAAGGACAGCTCATGACGATTCATGAAGTAAGGAACGATCTGGTCCAACTGGCTATATTGATCCAGCGTGTAAGATATCGATACATCCAGCCCTGCTGAATGGGCGATGTCGGTGAGAGTATCCAGTCGTTTACGGATGTCTTCAAAGGTTACATCCTGAGGGAGATCTTTGCGTTTCTGGCCATGGTCGACATGAAAGAGGATGGAATCTAACCCCGCCTGTCTGAGGGTTTTGGCTGTTGATTGGTCGAAGGTCATGCCATTGGTGAGTAGAAAAACATGCAGATCACGGGCTTTTATCATGCTGATAATTTCTGCCAACTGCGGATGCATAGTCGGTTCACCACCAGTCAAGGTAACAGTGTGCAGAGGACGAAGTTTTGTGGCGGCATCCAGATCCTGCCTGATATCTTCCAGGCTGCGCATGCGACCATGCAGCTTTTTATAACAGAAGGCGCAGGAGACATTGCAGGCATCGGTGATCTCCAGCATGACATTAGGAGCGGTCGACTCTTTCCACGGCATGGTAATCATGACAGCACCTGCTCCTGTAGACTGGCTTTTATCAGACCGTCAATCTTTTTGAGCTGATCCTGGTGGAGAAGGGTGATCCATTTGCGGTCTCCGTCACGGATACCATTTTCATTCGCAAGTTTGGTCTGAAGGCTGAGCAGCATGCCTTCTGGTAGGCCGCAGTGGTGGAGTGGTTTTAGCTGACCAAGATCTCTGGCCTGGGCGTAGTAGGGATTTTCTCTCAGGGCATTTTCGAATTGGATGAGCTGCTCTGCTGCCAGATCGGTTTCTGTAAACAGGGTGTAGCTGGTTTGATCTGTAGCGCACAGGCAGGCGACTGAGGTGATTGAGGCACTAGACAGAGCTTGAATGACTTGGGCTTCAGTCAGTTTCTCACCGACCAGATCGGAGGTTTTGCCTGAACGACCGACGAAATATAGTCGTGGCACACGATCTCCAGTGAAACCAGTGACTTTAATCTGGTCCCCGGTTTGATAGCGATACAATCCTCCCCCAGTAGTAAGCAGGACATCGTAGGTATGGTCGATTTCCAGTTCATGGGAACGATAGATCTGGTCTCCGCTTCTGAATTCGAAGAAATGTGCCTGCAGAGCCAGGAGGGGATCAGCCGCTAGTTGTGGGTCACCATAGGGAATGCTGATGATGCCTTCGGTAGAGATTAGACCTTTAGCATCTATTCGGGCATTGCCAAGACGATGTTGAACGTCTGACAGAAACCCCGTAGCGGTGCCGTGAGTCCAGCAACTCATGGCTTCAAGATCGGGCCAGATCTGCTTCCAGGTAAGGCCTTTAAGTTCGGGACGGTAGATCTGCAAGTGACGATCGAGTTCGAGAAAAAATGACGGGCTCCAGATGGAGATCATGCTGAGGCGGTGATTCAGCAATCGTTCCAGCATGTTTGGGTAAAAGGAGCTTGGCGGAAGCGATGTTGGGAGTGGGGCGACCAGATATTGAGCCAGCAAGTTGGCATCTTCTTGTCGAAAAAAGCTGAGGTCTCCACCGTCACCAACAGGGAGCCTGCTGCCGGTATGATCCCGTTTGACTTGCGGCGAGATGGAAAGGTAAAGCTGCTGCGAAAAGCATAATGGGGAATGTCGATGCAGATCATATAACCAGACTGCAACCATGTCGGCAAATTCATGAATCAGGCTTTGGGTGTAGGGAATCCATTTAAATGGGCCCGTACTCCCTGAGGTTTCTTCAAAACGAAGGGCAGGCTCGGTAGTAAGGATCTGCTGTTCTCCCCGTGCCAGACGTGTAATCCAGGGGGCAAGATCATCGTGGGTGCAGGGCCGCACCTGTCGGCGGTAGTCGGCATAACTGTGGATGCGCTTGAAGTCGTGTGCTATGCCGAAAGCGGTCTGCTCATTGGCACGGATGTAGGAGATGAGCCGGGTATCCTGTTCGGCCTGATGATTTGTCAGGGCTGTTTCGAAGGCTTTGGCGCGACTGGCGAATTGCCTGATCAATTGCGGTTGGGTAGTCATGGCAGTACCACCTCTGTTGCGGGGGCCAATTGCCGTCGAATATAGGCTCGGAGATTATCCCAATGATAAGGTGCAAGGCAGACCAGCTCATCTCCTCTGGCATGCCCGGGATTCTGGCGAAAGAAGAATTCGATATGCGGATCGTGGCGCACTGTATGTTGTACACTGCCGGCCAGTTCACGCTTCAATATCTGACTGCCAGGTTTTGCTCGCAGAATTCCACCCTGGTAATTTGCCGGATAACGATGTGCGCCAAGGGCGTGGATCAAGCTTTGCTCGAAAGCCGGCGTCGGCCATTTGCAGCATGGATAAAAGGTCCTGAAAAAGACAGGTAGAAAGCGATAGGTGCGGAAACCTTTGGAAATGAGCATCCAGTAAAGGGGGCGTCCGCTGGATGATTCCTGGAGGCGATTCATCAAGTGGCCAAAGGCGAGGGGAAGCTGCATGGTTCCCCAATGGTCTGGTGAAATGATGGTATCGCCTGAAAAGGCGATTTTAAGGTTCTGGCTGGCATGGGTGAAGTCAAAGGTGAGAAGGGTGGAAAAGCCGGCAATCTGGTTGTTGGAATCATAAAGGATGATGACCCATTCTTTTTCCACAAGGTCATGACTGAAAGTCTCTGGATCCACATTCAGGTAGTGGGTCTGCATCAGTTTAAGCATCTGTTGCCGATGCCGTACAGTCAGGTTTTCCTGCAGGGTAATCTCATAGTGAAGGCTCATCATAACGCTCCCAGTTCGAGGTAGGGTGTGCGTGTATCCAGATTCTGTAAGGGGTCGCTTTGCCAGGGCCAGTGCACCACATAGATCGTTGATTGATAACAATGGCTGGTAAATTTTTTCAGGGGCAGAGCTAAAGGATCGGTATCAAAAAGTCCTGTCAGCAGCGTCTGACCTGATGCGACTGGTGATCGTTGGGCCTGGGTGAGCAGTGCGAAGAGTATGGTCTCATTTTCTGCCACCGGGATTGCGACATTCAGATACGAAAAGGAATCGCCTGGCTTCGGCAGCCTGGTCCGTCGGGTGGTGTGAGCATAGAGATTGTAGAGAGGGCGAACCGTTTTCAAAAAAGGTGAATAGTCCTGGACGATGCTTTGCTTGAAGGATTTCTGATTCCAGAGGCCGAGACAGCCTTTGATTTGACCGTTTGCGGTAGCGAGGAGGATATCTTCCGGTTGCAATCCTCGCAGTAAGCCATACGTGAAGTCAGTAAGTTGGTAGCGGGGAAAGAATTGTCGCCCTGTTCCTTTTTCCTGGAGGAAGGCGATCAATGCTGGTAAGTCACTGGAGGTCGCACGGTGCAGGTGATAACCTGCCGGAAGTGACATGGCTGGAAGGCGTCGCAGCACCAATGTCAAATAGTTGCCATATTGCTGGTAGCATGGGAGTCGTCCTACACCAGACTCCAGAATTTTTCTGGCTCTGGTATTGTCGCTGACGATGCTGGTTACACAGAAGGACGCTCCACTTGTGTGGTGCACGTTACCCAGAAGACCAAATACTTTTGACAGCAGGCGAAATGATCGATGCTTTGTGTCTCCTCTGAGTCCACTGAGGTAGGCGATACGTTGAGGAGCACCATTGATAAATATGTCCTTGACCGAATAGCAGCCCATGCCGACAATGCCGTCCTGAGGATGCCGGGCTACAACGACCTGCATGTCGTTGCCTTCCACTGCTGCAGCCTCGAAAAAGCTTGGCTCCCGGCAGAAACTGACACTGATGCGACCGGGCATGACGGTTGACCGTAAAAGTGATCGGATGGCAGCATCGTCTTCTGGATCGGCGATGCCGATGGTCATTTCAGCAGAAGACCGATCAAGGTTGATCTTGTCCTGTTGGGCTATGGTTGCAGGCATGGTTGTTCCCTTTCGACAGGAAGAAGGTCTCCTTCAAAACTGAGATCGCCAAGGGGATACGAAATACGTTGCCTGGCTTCTTTGCGCAGCAGCATATTGATGAACCAGAAGGCACGCCACATGAAGAAGCTGCTGGAATTGGTGCCGCTGAACTGGCGCCTGAAAGTAGAGTCCACGGAAAAGAAAGCTTTGCGTGCTTCGAGACAGGCTTCAGCTAGCTGCTCAGGTGGGATTTTGGTTTTGAAAGGTACCTGCCCGTAACGGTAGCGATCATCCAGCCACCATTGGTCATAAAGTAGGCGACCTTCCTGTTGTAGCTGACGGTAGAGCTCTGTACCGGGAAAAGGGGTGAGGTGGTTGAAAGCCGACATAAAGATCTTGTGGCGGATACAGAAGTCGACGGTATGCTTGAAGTCGTCGAGGGTATCGTGATCGTAGCCGAACACAAAGGTTGAGTAGAGCCGGATACCGTATTGGTGCAGTTTGGCGAGAGCCGCTTCAAATCCTCCACGGGCATAATTGAAGCGCTTGTTCATCGCCGCAAGATTGTCTGGATTGAGAGATTCGAAACCAATGAGTACTCCCTGGCAGCCGCTGTCCCGCATCAGCGCCAGCAATTCATCATCATAGGTGAGGGTGATGCTGGCCTGGCTGACCCAGCGAATCTTGAGTGAGGCCAGCTCGCGATAGAATGTTTTGGCAAAATCTGGACTGCTGACGATGTTATCATCGACAAAAAAGAAAAGCTTACGCGAACTGCGCATGGAGTCGAGTTCTTCAAGCAGCAGATCGATGGGACGATGACGATGTGTCCCTGCATATGCCGCCTGAATGGCGCAGAAGTTACAGCGGAATTGACATCCGCGAGAAGCTTCTACCAAGCCTAACTTGAGATAGCGTTTGTCGGCAAAGATGTTGCGGTCCGGGCGAAGATATCCGAGAGGAAGGCGCTGGATCTGTCGGTAAACGGGGCGCATGCAGCCTGCCCGGAAATCCCGAATGAGCTGAGGAAAGGTTTGTTCAGCCTCTCCAATAACGATTGCATCGGCGAAGCGAGAAACCTCATCGGGAACCAGAGTTGCATGGAAGCCTCCCATAACAACCGGAACTCCACGACGTCGATACTCGGTTGCGATCTGATAGCATCGTTTGGCCGTGTAGGTTTCGATACTTATGGCTACAAGATCGGTTGGCTCATCGAATGGGATTGGCTCCATGCGGTCGTCATGGAAGGCAATTTCGACATCATCTGGTGTCAATGCTGCCAGATACGCTGGCGGTAAAGGCTCCATCTGCCAGGAGCGGATATAATCTTTGCCAGGAATGCGCCCGATACAGGGGTGAATCAAGGTCAGCTTCATATGGTGCCTCCCGTGCAGGTGTAGAAACGATGCAGGTGATGTGCATAAAACCGGTAGCCGATATTGGCTCCAAAGATGATTGGGGACATGGAAAACTGGCGCAGGCATTGCTTGCTGATGCGACGCATAATGCCTTTGGCTGAATAGACATTGCGCCAGACACGTTCATGGCCTGCCAGTAACTCTTCCGTTGACATGTGTTGGGGTTGGAAGACGACATGCTGGCCATCATACAGACTCCAGTCCCGGTGAAGTACACGACCCGCAGCATCCAACCTGTTGAAAAGAGGAGTACCGGGAAAAGGCGTCAGGATAGCAAACCTTGGCAGTTCCAGACGATGTTCCAGGACAAAGTCCAGTGTTTCATCGAAAATATTCGGTTGATCTGCATCATTGCCGAATACGAACGTGCCATTAATCAGAATACCAAGATTTTGCAATTTGCGGATCAGGTCGCCATATAGAGCTGGTCGGTTGAAGACCTTGCCGCTGATTTCAAGATGTAAGGTTGAGACACTTTCAAAACCGATCAACAATCCTCTGCAGCCGCTTCGAGCCATACGTTCTGCCATGTCATCATCAATCAGGGTGGTGGCCAGGCCAAACCATTTTACCTTCAGGGGCTCCAGAGCTTCAAAAAGCTCTTTGGCATATTGTCGATTAGCAATCAGGTTCAAATCGTAAAATACCAGCCTTTTAGCTCCGCTTTGGCGAATATCATCCACGACATGGGCGATATCCTTCTGAAAGGGAACCCGTCCCCAGGCACTTGGTACGACGCAGAATTCACAGTCATGCACACAACCACGGGTCGCTTCAAAAGTATGAATGGTGGAATACCCTTTGCCTTTCAGGAGATCCCGTCTTGCCTGAACTGGATAATCCCGTAACCGAAAATCGAAGGCCATATCATACCGTGGCTTCAGATCACGTTGCACAAAGTCACGTAGTAGTTGAGGCCAAGTCGCTTCGGCATATCCGGTTACAATGGCGTCAGCATGTTGGCTTGCTTCATCCGGCATCAGCGTCACATGCGGGCCGCCCAGAACAACACATATTCCTGTCTGTCTGAAGCACCTGGCCAGTTCATAGGCGCGCATGGCCGACCCGGTGATGACGGTCATAGCAACCATATCAGCCTTCAGATCTGTGGGGACCGGTTCGATGCCTTCGTCAATCAGGCGGATTTCGATGTCCAAATCTTCAGGTACCAAAGCAGCCAGAGTGGTAAGGGTCAACGGGGCTGCTCGCAGGGATTTTCTGAAGATCCCACCGTCATGGCGATATAATGGGCCTTTCGGCGATAGTAAAACCAGCTTCAAATGATGTTCCTTCAGCTCAGTACTCATTGTGCATGCTGTACCTATTGCAGGGCTGATGCCAAAATGGTTGTTTGACGCACTCAGGTAGAGAGAAGGTATGATGATTAATTGTTGTTGTGCATTTATTGAGTATTTGCTGTGCAATAAATGTCGCCGTATTCTGAGGACATTATTTCCTCAATGCCACTTCATTATCATATGAATGAGAATAAATGTCAAGTTTGTATGTGTGGACGCTATAAATTCGTATGAGGTGATCGTATCCTGAAATGAAAACGGCACCAGGAATGAGCCTGGTGCCGATATCTTAAACTCAGATCTCGATTTTTGCTCAAAGGTAGTTCTTGAGCCCTTTATTCTGTCGGATAAAAGCAGGACTTATTTTGCCGTCTGCGTTGATGGCATTGGCGTATCGGACTTTTTGCTGCCAGTTGCCAAGAGCAGGTTTGCCTTTGGCTCTGCCGCTTAGGATTGTGGTTGGGCGTGTAGTTGTAACCAGCCAGTTAAGCAAATCGCGCGTCAGCTCTTGGACTTTATTCTGGTATTCTGTTTCGAACCAGAGGTTCTGCATTTCCCAAGGATCGGTGGCCAGGTTATATAGTTCCCCGAAGCCATTAGGATATTCTTCCTGGTGCATTTCTGTCGGATACCAGACCAGTCGCCAGTCGCCTTTGCGGACTGATTTGCTCCAGGCAAATTCAGTAACAGCAATGTCGCGCAGGCTGGTATCCTGTCCTTGCAGCAATGGGGTAAGGTCTTTGCCATCTGCAGTTTCCATGGTATCCAAGCCCGCCAATGAGGCGAGAGTAGGGGGGATATCAACCAGTTCGACCAACTGCTTGGTGCGGTTTGGTGTTATGCGTTCTGGAGCCCAGCAGATCATGGGAACTCTGGTGATGGCATCATGACAGATCCCTGGTGCTTTTTCCATAATGCCGTGCTCGGTCGCGTAGTCGCCATGGTCGGCTGTATAGATGACAATGGTATCGTCACCAAGGCCAAGGTCTTCAACTGCTTTGATCATCTCGCCCACCGCGTAATCGACCTGTGTAATGGCACCATAGTAGCCACGAAGTTTGCGTAACCGTGCCGCCTCAAAGGTCTTTGGCTCATAAGCAGCCCATGCACCTTTGCGCCAGTTTTCCGCGGTACGAATCAGATTTGGGGCTTTACGTGCGGCATGGAGATCATAATCGGCATTTGGTGGCAACTGGAGCTCGGCTTCCGGATACATATCCCAGAATTCCTGAACCGGAGCGGTACACTGATGCGGGCGGGGCAGGGAGGCATGGATGAAAAACGGTTCATCATTGGCAGCACTCTCTTTGATGAAATCAATGGTCCTGCTGGCGATCCATCCTTCGGCTGATTGCCGGTAGGTGAGTGCGGATGGTCGGCCTTCCATGGATTGTTGCCCTGCTGGGCCAAGATCTCCAAGGCGGAGATGATCTTCCAGGGGTTCATCCTCACCAAGGAAGTCTGAATATTCGCTGGAGCGATTGCCAATGGAGCAATTCATGGCTTCGAGGTACACATCGGTATCGTCTTCGATCCAGTATTCGGGGCAATGGATTTTGCCAATGGCAGCGGTTTTGTAGCCAGAGCGGCGAAAATGGCTAAGAATAGAAGGAAGTCCTTCCGGGTTAGGGCCATTCAATCCATAATAACCGTGATTGTGACAGTATTGCCCTGAGAGGAATGAGACGCGGCTGGGCGTGCAGATGGGATTTTGGGTGATTGCGTTTTCAAATACAACACCTTCTGTGGCCAGACGATCAAGATTTGGCGTTTTTACCTGAGCATGCCCGGCGTAACCTGTGCATTTTGCATTGTGTTGATCGCTGACGATGAAGAGGACATTTGGTTTTTTCATGGGTGACTTTCCATTACCTGCGGCTGAGTTGTGAGTTCATGTGAGCATATCCGTACCAAACAGATGGTGGGCTATTTCCTTTGCGGCAGTTGAAAGGGCGCGAGAGATTTTCTGGATTCTCGCTTCCGATATATTCTCGCTATAAGTGCCGGCTCCCAAAATACCGATGATCTGTCCGTGCAAATTCATGATGGGGGCACCAAAGCGATAGACAGAAGGAAGACGTGTGGCCCGGTCCAGACCGCAGCCGGTAGTTTCGAAATGAGATCTCCACTCGTTATACAAGGCATCCAGATGGTCGGGAGAGTCGCTGCTTTGTCTGATTCTTACTTTCTGTGGGGCATCACAACCATGGTATAAAAGCATGCCCCATGGCAGCTCAGGAATTTCATTGCTCACGGCTCCAAGTTCGCGCATGACGGGTTGGCCGGGAAAGACTTCTTTGCTCAGTACTTTCAGCTTGTCTTCTTCGACGGCGAAGAGAATAACGCTGATCTGCAGTTCTGTGGAAAGGCGTTTCTGGAGGGGGACCGCAGCGCGGGAAAGATTGGTTTCAAGGTTGGAGGATGGCTGTAGAGCCAACAGGCCAGGACCTGGCAGATAGCGATTGGTCTCTTTCTCCTGCACGAGGTATCGACCTTCTTTTAGAACGGAAAGAAGGCGGGAGCATGTCGCCTTGGGGATTGACAGCGATTCGCTGATCTCCTGGTGGCTGATGGGATGTTCTGATTGGCAAATCAGGTTGAGGATGGCAAGGCCGCGTGATAGAGCAGGAGCTTGATTTTGCACGATGATTCCATATATGAGTTTGCTGTGATCAAATATAGATCTGGTGAATTTGGGATACAAACCCTTTTCCTGAAAAACATGGCCGGCCAATCATGATTGACGTGGGAAAGGAGTGAAGATCTTGGGGCACGACTGCTGGTGGATGTCCAGCCATGATTGCATGGCAAGTTAGGCCATTGAGCTCATTGACTTTTGAGGCAAGGGGACTATAGGTTATGTCTAAATAGACCAACATTATTCAAGCAAGCACAGCCTGTTTTTCCGCATCCTCCAGGCTGGCTTGCAAAACTCTTATGTAGCAAGGATTTATCCATGCAGATCACGCTGACTGAAAAAGCCACGAAACGGTTGCAGACCATGATTGATGCCGAAGACAAGTTTCTTCGCATTGAGGTGGTGGCAGGTGGATGCAGTGGCAATACCTACAATGCAACCCTTGATCAGACTCTTACGGACAATGATGATGTCATTTATGAGCAGGATGGTATCCGTATTGTGGCCGATCCCCGTAGCTCATTGTTCCTGGACGGGTTGAATATTGACTATTCCGATGACCTGATTACGGCTGGTTTCCGCCTGACAAACGCCAATGCCAAAGCATCCTGCGGCTGTGGTGCCAGTTTCAGTGTGTAAAAACCTTTGTTGTAGTATCTTATTATTTACCCTGGTCACTTTTTATCTGGAGAAAACTATTGAGCGTTGAGCCCATACCATTGCTTGGCGGGAAATCCGTCTACTGTATCAATGAGTCTCAGTTGAAGGAGGCCCAGCACCTTGCGGTTGAGCATCCGGAAAGCTCCAAGCGTATTCAGGCTAAGATTGCGGAACTTGAAAGCACGCTTACCCGTAATGAGCAGGCTGCTCTGGCTTTCGTGATCATTGATAAACTTTTGCATACCTCTCCTTCATCCTGACAGGTCTATTTCATTCAGAAAGTCCTTTCGCATGTCTACTATTCCCGTCGAAATCAGTCTTGAGATCACACCCAATCCCAACACGCTGAAATACGCGCTTAACCGACGCATTCTGCCCTTTGGGACGGAAAGCTACACCACTGAGGAAGAGGCCAAAGAGTATTCGCCATTGGCAACCAAGCTCTTTGCGCTTGAACCAATCGTTGGCGTGATGATCGGACCTAACTTTGTGACCATCACGATGGGCAAGTGTGATAATATGCGCGAGCTGAATCGGCAGGTCATGACGCTTATCAAAGAGCATCTGGATGCAGGTGAGACTATCTGTCGGCAGCGTGAGCGCCCCGATCTGGAGGATGAGGACGAGATCAGTCGTCAGATTCGGGAGATCATCGATTCTGAAATTCGTCCGGCGGTTGCCATGGATGGTGGCGATATTCAGTTTGAAGGTTTTCGGGATGGTATCGTTTATTTGTTTATGCTGGGGGCTTGTTCCGGTTGTCCGTCTGCCAGTATGACCCTGAAGATGGGCATCGAAAGCCGTCTGAAACAGGCGATCCCCGAAGTACAGGCTGTTGAACAGGTTTGACTCTCAGGGCACCTACAACTTTTTGACAAACACCCCGACATCATCTGATTGTCGGGGTGTTTTGCATTCTGGAATCCTGCCACACCGTCATTCATCATTGCCGACACTGGATTCAGCGTTATGGTAAGGGAGCGTGCGCCTGGAGATAGCTTCTGTTACGCTCAAAAATCAGGCAGCATCTATCTCGGTTCAGCAGAAAATCGTCGCATAATGCCTGACATTATACGCGATCCATACGCCAGACAGAGTGCAAATTACAACCTTTTTACAGACACCACCCCATGCCCCTATTCCGTTTCAAAGTCTCTGATCGCACCGGTGCCATTCAGGAGATGATGATTGAAGGCTCGACCCAGGCCGATGCAACTCGTCGTTTACAGAGTCGGCAGCTGGTGCCAATCAAGTTTCTTGGCACGGGTGATCAGGCCGTATCGACCAAAAAACTGAAGATCGGTTTCGGCAAAAGTTTTGACGTGGTGGATTTCACGGATCGTCTGGTTCCATTGCTGGAAGCGGATATTCAGCTGGAACGTGCTTTGTCCATCATGGAAGAAACCTGCGAAATCGACGAAGAGCAGGAGCTGATTGGTGACATGCGGCGCGGTTTGCACGAGGGCCGAAAGTTTTCGCAACTGGTTCGTGACCGTGGACATCTTTTTCCGCGGATGTATGCGAGCATTGTCGAAGCGGGTGAAGAAGCCGGTGCGTTACCGCAGGTACTGGGGCAATTGCGTGATTATCTGATCATGACCCGCGAGATGAAAGGCTTCATCGTCAGCTCTTCTATCTATCCATTGTTTGTGCTGGTCTTTTCGATGGGAACACTGTTGATCCTGTTTGGGGTCGTCGCGCAAAAAAGTGATTTTCCAATCGCATG
>MDTD01088795.1_pt1 | contig 11890 bp, 10 predicted proteins | sample 811221 | NCBI WGS metagenome assembly MDTD01 (sample SAMN05326646, study PRJNA326480) | marine metagenome | isolation source: seawater | place: Pacific Ocean: South West | collected 2011 | reverse complement strand
TAGGCTATCTAAATCAACTTTCTCATTTTCATATTTTCTTGTAAATGAGAAAAAAAACCAAAGAGATACTAAAAGAAAAAAAACTATTGGAAACATAAAAACAAACCAATCAATAAAATCAATTTCATATCCATAATTTTCATTTAAAAAAGATACCATTACTGCATTTGGTATAGTTCCAATTGGGGTACACATACCTCCAATAGATGCAGAATATGCAATTGAAAGAAGTAAAATCTTGGAAAAATAATTATCTTTTTTGTTGCTAAAACAATTATCAACTACAAATTTTGCTATTGGAAGCATTAGTAGACAAGTAGCTGTATTTGACAACCACATACTAAAAAAAGCAGTAGAAAAAATAAAACAAAAAACTATTTTTTTTTTTGTTTTTCCGAAATTTGTAATAGTTTTTAGTGCAATTCTCTTATGCAAGTTACTCTCTTCAAAACCATTAGCTAGGAGAAACCCACCTAGAAGAAGGAAAACAACTGTACTAGAATAAGGAGTTACAATCTCTTTTAAACTTATATCAACAAAAAAAGGTGAGAATATTATTGGTAAAAATGCTGTTATAGAATTGGGCAAAGTTTCTGTTAACCAAAAAAAAATCATCAGAATCATCATTCTGAGAGCAATTCTAGAATTATAATCTAAGTCCTGATTAAAATTAAATAAATCAGGCAAAATTGAAATACCAATACCTAAAAATAAAAATTTATAATTAATCATTTCTTTTGCTCATTTAACTATTCATTGATTCTTCTTCTAATTCAAACCATTTTTCTTCTAAATTATTTAATTCATCTTGATATTCTTTGATCTTATTTACTGTTTTTATATAATCGTCATCCTGTGAACTAAATTCAAAGTTTTTTCTTTCAAGTTTTTTTGTTAATTCTAAAATCATCTTCTCTTTTTTTTCAATTTTAATTAAGACTTTTTTTATATTATTTTCTGTATTTAGTGTTTGACTTGTTTTAATTTTCTTTTCATTTTTATCATGATTATCTTTCTTTTTAGTAAAAGTCTTATTAAGGGGAGATTCTAAAAAATTTGGAATGTTCAATGAAACATTTAAATTACCTTTTCCATCAAGAAAGAAAAATTTATCTGATGTTTTCTTCAGGAAATCTATATCATGAGATGCAATAAATGCTGCTCCAGGAAACTTATTCAAAAAGTCTATAAGTAGATCTATCGTTTCTATGTCAAGATCATTAGTTGGCTCATCAAGCAAAATTATTTCTTTTGGATCTGCCAAGATTTTTGCTAATAACAACCTATTCCTTTCACCACCAGACAACATACCAACATTAGAATCAACTAATTTAGGTTCAAAAAGAAAGTTTTTTAAATATCCACATATATGAATCTTCTTTTCACCAACTTTTATAAAATCACCTCCGCTAGGTATGAGGTTTTCTTTAATTGTTTTTTTATCATCAAATTGTTTTCCAGATTGATCAAAAAAACTTAAATCTACATTTTTTCTTATTTTAATATTTCCTTGATCAATTTGTTCTTTGTCAACAATAAGGTTTAAGAAAGTTGATTTACCTGACCCATTTTTACCTAATATTCCAATTTTTTCACCACGCATAAGTTTAAAGGAAAAATTATTTAAAATAATCTTTTCTTTTTTATTTCTTATAAATTTTTTTTTGACATTAAAAAAATTGATTAATAAATTAGGAGAATCAAAGCTTTTTTCGTCAAATATAATTTTTGTTTTTGAAATAGCTTTTAAAAACTCACTCCTATCTTTTTTTAAATTTGATTTGAATTCATAAATATTTTTCTTTCTTCTTACATTTCTTTTTCTTCTAGCTGTTACGCCCTTAGCTAACCATTCATTTTCGCTTACCAAAAATTTTTCTTTATTGTGAATCTCCCTTCTTTCTTGCTCAATAAGCTCCTCGCTCCATTCATTAAAATTAGAAAAACCTTTTGGTGAAACTTTGATAATACCTCTATCCATCCAAAAAACTTTATTTGTAACATTTTTTAGAAAATTTCTGTTATGACTAATAACTAAGAATGCACCTTTAAATTCATTTAATAAAAAATCCTCTAACCATTTAATTGACTCTATATCTAAATGGTTTGTTGGTTCATCAAGAAGTAATAATTTAGGTTTTTTAATTATTATTGATGCAAGGTTAAGTCTTCTTTGTATCCCACCTGATAATTTATTAACAATTTGTTCTTTATCAATTTTCATTTTTTCACAAATGGAATCTATTTCAAAATTATGTGATTCCAGTGGAGCTTTCAAAAATTTTTGTAGAAAATTATAAACTGATATATCTTCATTTCTTTTTTCTTTTTGCCTTAGGTAACCGGAGGTAATTTTTGGGTTAACCCAATATTCACCTGAATCTAGTGTATTTTTTCCGGATAAAATTTTTAATAATGTTGTCTTTCCGACACCATTTTTTCCAACTAAGGCAATTCTATCACCTCTATGGATAGTTAGGCAGAGGTCTTTAAACAATTGTTTTTTACCAAAGGAAAAATTGCAGTCATTTATGGAAAAAAAGACTTCTTTACTCATCGTATTATGGCTGGGGTGGTAGGATTCGAACCTACGCATGCCTGTACCAAAAACAGGTGCCTTACCGCTTGGCTACACCCCAATAATTCAAAAGATAATCATTTTTGCAATTTTATACAAGGATATAAACTTAAAATTGGTTTAAAATTTTTGTTTTTTTTTTCCAAAACTTTGGGTATAAATTATCAACTATTTTGTCAGCTTCATTTAGATCTTTTTTATCTTTGAATAAGCTAAAGCAAGTTGCCCCAGATCCTGTCATTCTAGTTAGTAAAGAATTTGTGTTTTTTAAAGTTTTCAATATTGATTTGATTTGATTACATTGAATTATAGCTGAAACTTCTAAATCATTCTTTTTAGACCTCAGAAAGGATATTAAATTATCCTCATTGATTTCTTCTTTTTTATTTTTTTCAATATTTATACTATTAAATATTAGTTTTGTAGAAATTTCTACTAATGGATTTACCAATAAAACATAATATTCTGGTATTTTTTTGGTAAATCTAATTATTTCTCCAATTCCTGAGACAACTCCAGTTCTGGAATAGTAACAAAACGGAACATCTGCTCCTAATGATAATAATAAATCATTAAGCTCCTTTTCTTTAAATTTAATGTCATATAAATTTATTATACATTTTAAAAGATTGGCTGCATTTGAAGACCCTCCTCCCATACCAGAAGAAATTGGAAGATTTTTTGTAAGTTTAATATCCAATATGATTTTTTGATTTATCCTTTTTTCAATTTCATTGACGGTTTTAAAAATTATATTATTTTTTATCAGTGAAGTATTTCCAAAATCACCATCAATTTTTAATGAAAAATTTTTTGCTTTTTTTATTTTAATTTGATCTCCATAATCACAAAAAGTCATCATACTTTCTAAATTATGGTAACCATCTTTTCTTCTACCAATAACACTTAGATATAAATTTAACTTCGCCGGCGAAAACTGTTTTATTATGTTTGATTTCATTTTTTATTTTTATAATCCATCTATTATTTTTTTCTTTATTAAATCTTTCTTTTTAAAATTAGGGTCGTAAATTAATACTCTTTTCCATTGAGATATAGCTTCATCAGTTCTTCCAGATTTCCAATATGCGTCACCTAGGTGATCATTTAAAGTGGCATCATCGGGAAGTAATGCTACTGCCTTTTCTAAATAAAAAATTGATTTATCAAAAAAGCCTGAAAGAAAATATGCCCAGCCCAAAGAGTCGACAATGTAGGCATCATTGGGTTCTATTTCTACTGCAGTTTCTAGAAGTCTTAATGCTTTCTTTAAATTAGTTTTTCTATCTAACCAGCTATAACCTAAATAATTAAGTATGTAAGGGTCATTAGGATTTAATTCTAGGGCATCTAAAAGGTCTTTCTCAGCCTTTGACCATTGCCCTGATTGTTCATACGCAATTCCTCGAGAATAAAAGATTCCCCATTTTTGTTTAACTTTTTCGTTGTTTAAGATATCAGTGTAGAATTTAATTGCATCGTTGAATTTTTTTTCGCTTCTTAGTCTATCTGCTAATAATAATTTAATTTTGACACTTTTAGGGTAAAAATTATTTAAGGTACTCAATTCATCTATAGATTTTTTATTCATCTCTAATTGATCTAATATTGAAAGCTTTAATTTTAAAAACTTAAAAAAATAAATATTATTATTTTTTAAATTTTCCATTTTATCTAATGCTAGATCAAAATAATTTAATTTTTCATAAGTCCCAATAAGTAGTAATTTCATGGCGTAGAAATTTGGTCTAAATCTTAAAGAAAGCTCTCCGAAAAAAGCCGAATATTTGTATAAATTTTTGGTATAATACCAACTTGAAATATTGTAAAAAGCTTCTGCTATTCCATCTTTTTTGGAAACAACAGGATTAAGTAGGTCAACATTGTTAGAATAATAACTGACATTAAAATCACCAAAATTCAAATTTTGATTATTCAAATCTTTAAGAATATTTTCTGCAACTAAATAGTTTTTATTTTTTATGGAGTTATATAATAAAATTTCACTAACTCTAAAAGAATTAAATTCTTCTTCCTTAATTTTATTTAAATAAAATAATCCATCCTCTTTATTATCTCTAAACAAATTATATAGAGCATAGTGAAGACATTTTAATGGAATACATTCTTTATCTTTTTTTATTAAATTATCTTGTTTTTTCTCGAAATCAGATGACCATAGTAAAAGGACTTTTACAAAGTTTAGATCAAATTGAGAAATATCAATTTTTTTTAAATTATCTGTTACGTTATCTGACTTCTTACTTAAAAAATTTTTAGAAAAACCAAACAAATTCGCAGAAAAATTATATTCATCTTTTTCTAAGATTTTTGCACTTATCTGCTCTGCTAAATTCCAATCATTTAATACAACAGATTCAAAAAAAATCTCCTCTAAAACATCAAATTCTACATTATGTAATTCTATTTTTGAAAAAAAATTACTTAGGCTCTTTGTATCTCCGGTTTCTCTTGCAAAGTTCCAAGAAAGATAATTTCCATAGTTATTGGATTTAATATCTTTTGTAAGCAATTCTTTTTTAATAAAGGTTAATACAAAAAAGAAAACTAATATGCTACATATTCGTGTAATTAGGTCCACCTCCCCCCTCAGGTGCAACCCACATTATATTTTGTTTTGGGTCTTTTATATCGCATGTTTTACAATGTATACAATTTTGAGAATTAATCTGAAGCCTTGGTATATTATTTTCATTTAATATTTCATAAACTCCTGCTGGACAATATCTTTGTTCTGGAGAATCATATAATTCGTAGTTGTTACTTATTGGAAGATTTTTATCTATTATCTTTAAATGACATGGTTGATTTTCTTCATGATAGGTTGATGAAAATGAGACATTAGTCAATCTATCAAAAGTTAAGATGCCATCGTGTCTAGGATAATTAATTTTCATACTTTCATCTTTTTTTTTTAGTGATTCATGGTCCGGCTCTGCATGCTTGATAGTCCAAGGTGCTTTTCCTCTTAGGATAATTTGGTCTATACCAGTTAGAAGCATACCAACTTTTAGTCCGTATTTAAAAGAAGGTCTTACATTTCTTGCTTCTTTCAATTCATTTCCTGCCCATGATTTTAAGAATTTTGTATTGAAGTTTATTAACTCAAAATTCTTACTATCTTTAGATAAACTTTCAAAAACTTCCTCTCCTGCAATAATTCCTGATTTCATTGCAGTATGTGTACCTTTAATTTTTGGAGTATTTAGGGTTCCCGCGTCACAACCTAATAATGCTCCACCTGGAAATGACAAATTAGGCAAAGACTGAAGGCCACCTTCGTTCAATGCTCTTGCACCATAAGAAATTCTTCTACCACCTTCAAATATCCCTCTTACTTTAGGGTGTGTTTTTAATCTTTGGAATTCTTCATAAGGAGACAAATAAGGATTTTTATAATCGAGTCCAATCACAAATCCCACAGAAACAAGATTTTTATCTAAATGGTACAAAAATGACCCCCCATATGTCTCATTATCAAGAGGCCATCCAATCGTATGAAAAATTTCACCTGGATTCGATTTTTCTTCTTTTACTTCCCATAATTCTTTTAATCCAATACCGTATGTTTGATGCTGAGAATTTTTTCCTAAATCAAAATTCTTTATTAAGTTTTTACCAATATTACCCCTACAACCTTCTGCAAATAATGTAAATTTTCCTCGAATTTCAATGCCAGGTTGATGGTTCTCTGTGGGTGTTCCTTCTTTTGAAATTCCAAGGTCTCCAGTAATTATACCCTTTAATTTATCATCCTCTATAATGGCCTCTGTTGCAGCAAAACCAGGATAAATTTCAATTCCAAGCTTTTCTGCCTCGCTTGCCATCCATTTACAAAGGTTTCCTAATGAAATTATAAAGTTTCCTTTATTGTGCATTGCTGAAGGAATAAATATGTTAGGAATGTTAAAGGATTTATCTGAAGTTAAATATTTTAATGATTCTTTTTTTACTGGTACTTTGTTCGCTGGGCATTCTTCGCTTTTTCTCCAATCTTCAAATAATTCATCTAAAGCTGTAGGTTGTAGTACTGCTCCTGAAAGGATATGGGCGCCAACCTCAGAACCTTTCTCGACAACACAAACAGAAAAATCTTTGTGATTTTTTTTACAAAGTTTTTTAAAGTTTATAGCTGCAGAAAGTCCAGATGGTCCAGCACCGACAACCACTAAATCATAATCCATTCTTTCTCTTTTTATTTCCATATAAATCAAATCTTCAAAATTTAATAATAATCTAATAATATATATTCATGAAAGTAAAAAACATAAAGTCTTTTATTGATTTTTATAGTTCAATGGGTATTTCTCTTGGAATTGAAAAAATAGAAAGAAAAAATTTATCAAACTTAAAAAAATCTAATGATTTGGATACTAGTAAAAGTGAAAATTGTTTTACTAAGGATTCAACAAATGATTTAAAAGAAATTTATGACAGAATTTTAAATTTAGATTGCAATTTAAAGGACATAGCAACAAATATGGTTTTAAATGACGGTAAATTCGATTCTGATATAATTTTTGTCGGCGAAGCACCTGGAGCAGAAGAAGATAAGCTAGGAAAACCATTTGTTGGTCAGGCAGGAAAATTACTAGATCAGATGCTAAATTGTATAGGCTTAAATAGGAAAATAAATTTTTATATAACAAATATTGTTTTCTGGAGACCACCAGGAAATAGAACACCATCTAAAAATGAAATAAACACTTGTTTACCAATAACTAAATTTCACATAAAAATTTTTCAACCAAAACTTATAGTTTTCTTGGGTAATGTTGCTACGAAATCTTTACTTAAAACTGAGGAAGGAATCTCAAAACTAAGAGGTAAAAAATTAGAGTATATTGATGAAGAAAATAATTTAAGAGTTCCAGCCATAGCATTTTTTCACCCAGCATATTTACTTAGAAATCCAATTGAAAAAAAAAAAGTATGGGAAGATCTCATTGGATTGCATAATTACTTAAAAGACGAAGATATAAGGTTCTAAAATGATTCAAAATAAAGAATTCAAAAAACTTAATATTATTTTATATGTTGTTTCAGATTCAAGAAATGAAAGATCTGATAAATCAGGAAAAGTTTTAAAAGAAAAAATAATCAAATCAGGTCATAATATTGTCGATATAAAAATTATTATTGATGATAAGACTTTAATTAAAAAAAATTTAAAAAATTGTTCTATTGATAATAAAATAGATGTTGTAATTTTAACTGGCGGAACAGGATTAACTGGAAGAGACTCAACACCTGAAGCAGTAAAAGAGATATTAACTAAAGAAATACCAGGTTTTGGTGAGATCTTTAGGTACATAAGTTATAAAAAAATTGGAACATCATCCTTACAATCAAGGGCAATTGGTGGAGTTTTAAAAAATACATTTATTTTTTCAATACCAGGTTCTCCAAGTGCTTGTAAAGATGCTTGGGATAAAATTTTAAAGTTTCAGCTAGATTCAAGAACAAAACCTTGTAATTTAGTTGAATTAATTCCAAGGTTAAATGAAAAGTAACAGAAGATTACAATAATTTTAAAATTGTGAGTATTTTAAAAGTATTTTTGAGGATGATAAAAGAAAATTTTTATGATGATATTGAATTTAATATTGTAGGTATTGATGAAGTTGGTCGAGGTGCCTTATGTGGTCCAGTTGTTTCGTGCGCGATTCAGTTAAAAAAAACAATAATAAAACAATCTTTCATTACCGAAATTGATGATTCGAAAAAATTAAAAGAAAATAAAAGAAATGAACTAGCTAGTTTAATAAAAAAATTCTCAATTTTTTCTTATGGAATTTGTTCTAATAAAATCATTGATAAAATTAATATTTTACAGGCAACTAACCTATCAATGAAGAAGGCATACCAAAGCTTGGGAAATAATGAAAGCAGAGTAAAAATTGATGGAATAGAAAGTTTTTTTTTAAATAATAGAACGAAATTTGTAAAAAACGGAGATAGTAAATCAGTTGTAATTGCAGCAGCATCAATTCTTGCAAAATCCTACAGAGATAACATAATGATAAGGTATTCAAGTGAATTTCCAGGATATAGTTTAGAAAAAAACAAAGGTTATGGTTCAAAAATTCACTTATTGGCAATAGAAAAACTCGGCATTACACCAATTCACAGAAAAAGTTTTGCTCCCATCAAAAATTTACTTTTTTGACATTGGTAATAAAACATTTACTTTTAAACCTCCAAGATTTTTTGATCTTGAAAGCCAAACCTTACCTTTGTAGGTTTCAACAATATCTTTTACAATATTAAGACCTAAACCAGTTCCTGGTTTTTGTTCATCTAATCTGAAGCCTCTAGCAAAAACATTTGTAAGCTGCTCTTCTACTAGTCCTGGTCCATCATCCTCTATTACAAATTTTATTTCATTTTCACTAAATTTGTTTATGTTTATTTTAATTAGTTTAGAAGTCCATTTACAAGAATTTTCAAGAAGATTACCTATAACCTCTTCCATATCCTCCAAACTACTGTAAACAAATAAATTGGAACTTTTTTCTGTTAATTTAATTGTAACATTTGGGTAAAGTTTATTAAAAATCTTTATCATTTTCTTTAACAGACTAGATAGATTTAATTTTTCTTTTGCAACCTTTCCTGATGCGTCTAAATGAGCTTTTTTTAAATACCTATCAATATGTTTTCTCATTAATTCAAGTTGATTTTTCATAATTACATTATCTGTACTGGACTCATTAGAAATAACTGCTAATGGTGTTTTTAGAACATGCGCAAGGTTACCGACATGTGTCTTTGCTCTATCTATTATTTTCTCATTATGTTGTATGAGATCATTTATTTCCGATGCTAGTGGCTGTACCTCAAGTGGATAAGTTTCCTCAAGTTTTGTAGCATCTCCATTTCTAATTTTGAACAATGAATTTTTTATCTTATTCAAGGGTAAAAGTCCGTAATGTACTTGAAGATATACTGCGAATAATAATCCTAAACCTAAGATCATTAAGGAAATAGAAAGTGCTTGATTGAATTCTTCAACATTTTGACGAAATTCAATTGTATCTCCTGAAACTATGAAAGTGAGTGGTCCTGAAAATCCAGGAAATGAAATCTCTCTTTGTAAGATTTGTAACTCTTTTTTCTCTACTATATCTTTCTTTTGATTATCTATATTTTGCAAACTTGAATTAAGAAATTGTGCTCTACCACCTATCAGCCTTTTATCTAGTGTAAATACTTGATCCCACATTGATCTTGATCTACTTAAGGTTTTTGCACCACTATTGATTTGCCAATACCATCCAGAATACGGTTGGAAAAATCTAGGATCACCTATGGAGCTTATTACGGTTATACTGTCTGAAGAATCAATCTTGCTTGCTCCAATTAATGTCTCTAAAAGTAAGTTTAATTTGTCATCAAAGGCTTTGAGATTTGATTGCTTATTTAGGTCGGACAAAACTATTCCTGTTCCAAGCAATGTCAAAAAGATCCATACTATAGCACTTGTAAATAATCTAAGAGCAAGAGAATTCATCTTACTCTTTATCTATAGACAATCTATAGCCGTAACCTCTTTCAGTTTTTATGAGGTTGATTCCCATTTTCTTTCTTAACCTTCCAATAAATACTTCAATAGTATTAGAATCTCTATCAAAATCTTGGTCATAGATATGTTCTATTAATTCCGTTCTTGTAATTACTTTATCTTGGTGATGAAGAAAATATTCTATAATTTTGTATTCATGTGATGTCAATTTCAATTTTGTTCCATTTACAAACACTTTATTAGATTTTGTATCTATTCTTAGAGGTCCACATTCAATATCTGACGTTGCATGCCCAGCAGATCTTCTAATTAAAGCTCTAAGCCTTGCCAGCAATTCCTCCATTTGGAATGGCTTTGTAACATAGTCATCAGCTCCAGCATCAAAACCAGACACTTTATCGCTCCATTGATCTCGAGCTGTTAATATTAATACTGGAAAATTTTTTTGAGATTTTCTCCATTTTTCTAGAACAGTAATTCCATCAACCTTAGGAAGCCCAAGATCCAAAATTGTGGCATCATACGGTTCTGTATCTCCTAAAAAAAATCCTTCTTCACCATCAAAAGCACAATCAACAGAATATCCATTTTCCTCCAGCGACTTTTTCATCTGAGAATTTAAATTTGGGTCGTCTTCAATTACTAAAATCCTCAATTTTCTCTCCCTGATTGAACCGAAAGTATTGTTGAGGTTCCTGCATCAACTCTTAACTGAACAACCTTGTTATTTTCAATTATCATTATATCATAAACCCAGCCAAACAATCCTTTTTCACTATCTTGCAAATTTACTGATAAAACTCTTCCATTATATTTTTTATTTACATTCTCAATTATTAAGTCTAAAGGCAAAATTTCTCCTTCATTTACAGCTCTAATAGCTTTATCATGCTCACTCTCTTGAGCATTAATTAGTGAATTTAAACAAAAACTCAAGAAAAAAAACAAAAAAAGTCTTGGTAAAAATATCACAATGTTTTTTCTTTAATTTTAGTCATAAGGGTTGATATTGGTAGTAAATCAAGCTCATTCTTAGTAATCCATTCGTATTCTCTTAATATTATCTGTTTTTTCAATTTTATATTAACTATTAATAGTTTCAAACGAAAATGACTAAATTCATGTTCAACAAAGGAAATATTTTTATAAGATTGTTCAAGCTTAAAAGATTTTAACCAACAGCTAATCAATTTTCCTATAATATTATTCTCATTTCTGTAATCATTTAATTCTTCAAATTTTGAAAAAGGAAAATTGTATAAACCTTGCAATAATTTTTTTTCTGAACGTTCAACCAAAAATTTATCTTTATGGGTAACAAAAAAGACAACACCAATTTTTATTTTTTTTAGATTTACTTTTTCTTTTTTTTTATTGTTTGTTTTTTTTGCACATAAATTATTTATTGGACAAATAATACATTTAGGCTTAGTTGGTTTGCAAACTAGATTTGCTAAATCCATTAAAGACTGGCAATACTTCCCATTATTTTCAAATGGTGTCAATTTTTGAGCTATGTCTTTTAAAACATTATTATAATTTTTTTTTTCAACTTCTAAATCAAAGGCTCTAGTAATAATTCTTTTTATATTTGAATCAATAACTGCGCATGACTTATCATAGAGAATTGCACATATTGAGCTTGAAATATAATCACCTATTCCTGGAATTTTTTTAAGAGATTCTGGTGTATTTAAAGGATGTTTTTTTTTTAAAAATTCTTTGGCATTATAAAGATTTTTAGCTCTTTGATAATAACCAAGACC
>MDTD01166177.1_pt1 | contig 11893 bp, 12 predicted proteins | sample 811221 | NCBI WGS metagenome assembly MDTD01 (sample SAMN05326646, study PRJNA326480) | marine metagenome | isolation source: seawater | place: Pacific Ocean: South West | collected 2011 | reverse complement strand
GCCGGTACCTATATTTATTCCGATTCAGTCCATCTGCACTCTAACGGTTTGGATACCACTGGTCATCTGGAGATTGGGTTCCGTTTTCATCCCAAAGACTATGAGCCTAAGTATGAGCGCGCAGTCCTAGGTTTGGGAAATGGAGTTGATATTAGCATAGCGGGTAATCAGGATGGACAGGAACTGCACGCCTATCGTGTGCTTGAGGAGCACACCAAGATAATCACCTTCGAACCACATCTGCATGCGCCAGGCGAGCGCATGTGCCTCGAGGCCATCTGGGGTTACACTGTTGAGACCCTGTCTTGTGTAGGTTATGACCACAACTGGGTGAGGGGCTACGCCTACGAGGCAGACGCGGCGCCGTTGCTGCCGAAAGGGACAATCCTTCATATTGTGGGCTACATGAATAACACTGAGACTAATCCAAATGTCCCTGACCCGAGGAATTGGCAGGGCTCAGGCAATCGATCAGTAACCAACATGTTCATCGATCTGGGCATGCGCGTCACGATGAATGACGAGCAGTTTCAGCAGGAAATGGCTGAGAGACGCCGGGCCCTTGATCTGGGGCCTAATGATCACGTTATTGGTTGTCCGCTCTGTCTGGCGCCGTTGGTCTCGCCGCTGGAACGTTTTCAGCAAGCCTCAAACGCCCAGAGTGATGATTAAATCGAAGTTGCGGGAGAATCGGTGAAGATGAAAATGGAGACTTCTAACCACGCGGTGGTTAAGGCCTTTGCTTTATCGCTGTGTACGATCATTTCGAACGGTGTGTCAGCGCAGACCTACAGTAGCGGTCAGCATGTTGAGCCGGCGTTCGAGGGCTGGCGCCCGAACGAGGACGGCACCTTCAACATGATGTTTGGGTACATGAATGAAAACTGGGAAGACGCTCCGGATGTAGAGGTTGGTGAATACAACTATTTTTCCCCCGGAGAGGCAGATCGCGGCCAGCCGACACATTTCCTGCCCCGGCGGAACCGCTTTACGTTTGAGGTTACTGTGCCGGCTGATTGGGGCGACCGGGAGTTGGTGTGGACATTGAAGGTTAACGGTGAAGAGCGCAAAGCATACGCAACACTCCGACAGGACTACCTTGTCGACAACATGGTTATTGCTTCGGAAACCGGTTCTTTGGGTGCCGGCACAAGTTCCCCGGAATCACGTGCAAATATCCCACCCATCGTCACGGTCCAGGGCGATGGCATTCGTAGCGCACGGGTTGGCGAGTCGATCTCAGTTGATACATTGGTGGAAGACGATGGTTTACCAAAACCGACCGATCCAGTAGCGGAAGCCCGAGCCTTTGCTGAGTTTGCCGGAGGTGGTCTAGCGGCCGCGCTGATTACGCCGGAAGCGGTCATGCAGCGCCGGCTGATCTCGCCACCCATCAAGGTGACAGTGGATAAGGTAAACGGCCTGTATTACTCGTGGAATAAGTACCGCGGTCCGGGAGAGGTTTTATTCGATCCGCCTCAGGTGAAAGTTTGGGAGGACACTCGTACGAGCGCCAATTCCCCTTGGGGCGCCTTGTGGTTGCCCCCACCCACACCCGAAGATGGGATCTACAGTGTGAGCATGACCTTTAGTGAGCCTGGCGAGTATATTCTTTGGGGTCGGGCGGACGATGGAGGCCTTTATCACGATGCCTATGTTACGGTAAATGTGTCCGAGTGAAACTGCGAAGTCGATTATAAAACGGGCCGCCTTCCATCGCCTCCGAATGCAATGTTTGGCAACTGGCCCGCGCTAGTGGGCGAAGTGCAGAAGACGTGATCTAAATCGACGAGTTTGTAGCTGTGGCAGATGGAGTTTACGTTGCAAAAGTTGCGTAAACCGGAAGACTGCTGTCGGCAGACTCAGGGATTCGGCAGCAGAGAGGGAAAAGGCAAATGTCTGCGTATTGCTGAGGGGTGCAGCGAAAAGGTCGGGTCAGGATTTGGCTCCGTCGGAGCCTTTAAACTTACTTGTCGGAATTTTGAAGGTGGGCTGCATGGTTGCGATGCTCGGATCTGGCTCAAGGCGCTGGCCCGTAAGCCCCTTGCCTCTGTATTGCATTCTGTTCAAAACGTAGCGCATGGATTCGAGGCACGCCTTGTCGCGGTCATTTCCGTCAATAACCAGCCACGGGCTATCGGTTGTTGATGTTCTTTCAAACATTGCCTCCTTGTGCTCGGTGTACTGGTTCCAGTTTGCTTGTGCTAACGCATCTACCGTGCTCAGTTTCCAGTGCTTGAGGGGGTTAGTTTGGCGCTCGGTAATTCGCTTGGCCTGTTCCTGCTCATCGATTGAGAACCAGAACTTGATCATGTGCAGGCCATCTTCTTTTAGCATTCGCTCAAGCAGGACGACTTGCTGCAGAAAAATTTTGTACTCTTTCGGAGTACAAAAACCCATCACCGGTTCAACAACCGCCCGGTTGTACCAGCTGCGATCGAAAAATACGATCTGCCCCGGGTTAGGTAATTCTTTAATATACCGTTGAAAATACCACTGGCCTGATTCTTGTTCGGTAGGCTTGGCAAGCGCTACAATCCTGTAGTGTCGAGGGTTAAGGAAGCGCACAAAACGCATTATCGTGCTTCCCTTGCCCGCAGCATCGCGTCCCTCGAAGATGATTAACAGTCGTTTGCCTGTTTTGCGAATAGAGTCCTGCAAGCGCACCATTTCTACCTGAAGGTCGAGAAACTCGGGATCATTTTCAAGCGCAAAAAGCATGGTGTGGTTCGTACAAAATTAAATTGGCAGTCTAACAAAATTCTTGCCACGAAATATGACAGTTTTGCATCCAAGTTTGTGTATATTTGGCAAACGAGATCGCGGCGCGCATATCGGGGTTTGGCGGAACTCTTGTTGATCGAACCCTTGGGGCCTTTAAAGTGTTAGACCAGCTCAGTTGTGAGAGTCAGTTGGAAGGCCTGACAGGAAAATCGAGTCGAAAGTCCACGAGTAAATTTGTTAGCGCCGGGTAGCAAAAGGGACCATACACTGTCCAGAAAACCCTGTTCCGCGAGGCTCGCCTTAACAGAAGTGAACAAGAGGCAAAAAATGAAAACAGCAATAATTAGGTTCTTTGGATGGTTTCTTTCTTTGACCCTTAATATGGGAGTCGGCCAGCTTCTGGCTGCCGAAGACTGGCCGGCCGAACCGCCCGCTGAGGCGCCGGCGCACTGGGGTCCAGTGTCATTAAATCTTGAAGAAATTGAGTATCCTTGGCCAGTTCAATATCTGGAACTGCGCCGCTATGGGCAGAAAATGCTGATGGCGTTTATGGATATCCCACCAACAGATCGAGCTAACGGTCAGGTGGTGTTTTGGCAGCATGGGCACAACTTCTACGCGGAACCCTACCAGGACAGCTTTCGCAGGCTTGCTGCTGCGGGGTTTCGAGTGATCGCGGTCGATCGGATCGGGTACGGGAAGTCTTCGAAGCCGCTCATTTCCTATAATTTCAATTTTGTTGCGGCGAACATGAAGGCCCTTATGGATGAGTTGGACATAACGAAGGTAGCGGCTGTGGGGCATTCGATGGGTGGTATGGTCGTCAGTCGTTTTACCATGCTGTACCCGGAAAACGTCACGCATGTGGCCATGGTCAACCAAATTGGTCTGACTGATTCTCGACGAAGCCGGCCATGGCGTGATCCCCTGGCCAGCGATCCTGAGCCTCCCTCATACCAGTCGGTGGTTCGCGGGCATCGCCGGTACTATCCCCGGGACTGGCCCCCCGCACATCTGGAGTACGTTCGCAGGCAGTACGGACAGACTTTGAGCGGTGACTTTCCTCGCTACGCGCGTGTCAGGGCGATGGTCAGTGACATGCTGTACACCGATCCAGTGGTATACGACTGGCAGCATATTAGAACCAAGGCGCTGGTCATCGGCGGTGAGGAAGATGATCTGGCCGATGATTTTGTTGCGCGGGTCACTCACGTGCACAACGAATTACCAAATTCAGCCTTGCACCTTTACCCGGAAATTGGCCATAACCCTCAGGTGGAAATACCTGATCGGTTCCACGAAGATTTGATTCGCTTTCTTGAATCTGATCCGGACGCGCCCGCCAGCGACTGGCGCTAGCTGTTTATTGCTGTCTAAAGGTGTTAAGAGAGCTCAGTTGCGTCCCAAGTTATCCCTCTATTGCCAAGGATTTTTGCGTAGCCCCCAGCTGGCCGGGTGCTTCAAAGGATGTGGTGACTGTGAACTAATCTAAAGGACGTCTCGGCTCGTAATCGCATAATATGTTAGTTAAAAAACCTCACAGCATATGGCTTTTACTAATTGTTTTATTAGCAAGCCGCTCTATCATGGCCATCGAAGAACCCGCGTACACTGTTGTTGCGAAAGCCGACGGCATTGAATACCGACAGTACGCTGATTACATAGTAGCAGAAACAGTCGTAAGCAACGCGAGCAGCCGCAATCAGGCCGCAAATCGCGGCTTCCGGCGACTTTTCGGCTACATCACTGGTGACAACCACTCGTCAAGTAAGGTCGACATGACCGCTCCGGTCCAACAGCAGTTCAGTGAAAAGATAGCGATGACGGCGCCAGTCCAACAGTCTGAGAACGAAACGGGTTGGAAGATTGCGTTTGTTGTACCCAGTAAATACAACTGGGAGTCTGCGCCGCAGCCCACGAACCCAGACGTTTATCTCCGCGTTGTGGCCGGTGAGCTAGTTGCCGTCAAGCGTTATTCGGGACGCTGGACAGACAAAAACCTAGCTCGTCATACAGAAGAACTACTTACCGCTCTGAAGGCCAGCGATATCGAGCCGCTTAGCAATGTCATCAGCGCAGCTTATAACGCGCCCTTTACGCTTCCTTTCATGCGCCGGAACGAGGTTCTGGTTCCGGTAAACCGAGCTCCAGGCAGCTAAAACCTCAACAATACACCAGTACTGCACCTGACCTACCCACAAGACCCGCTCGTCACTCCCGAGCAAGCTGATGATCAGCATTAAAACTGCAATTGTTTTCGATCAAGTTGATCAAAATAACGCTTTCTTTCTAATCTGGTACCAAGCCCCTTTTTTGATCTAGCTGGTTTTTCGCACGCGGCAACAACCTTTCGTCCCTGCGGCGCTTGTTCCGATTCTCCTTTCGGTCTGCAGTGGCGACAGTGAAGTCGACTTCAGTGACGTGTGTCGATATATCTTGCGGCGAAAAGATGGTCCATTCACTGACAACATTATTTGGGAAGGGGTTGTAAACTGCGAGACTGCTTAATTATCGCCTGAGACCGATTTTTACGTAGGTCTTGATAGGGTTCTGTAGTATGTCGGCGTGGGGAAATCGCTGTCAGCGTCATGCGCTGCTCAGAAAGTTGGGGTGAACGTGTATGGCTCGAAGATGAGTTTCACCATCTCGTTCTCTGTACTGAGCGTCAGACGCTGTTTTCCTAAGTCTGCATGCTGGATGTTTTGCAGATGCATGATATAGAGATTGAACAGCGTCGGTGCCACACAGAGTTTTCGTGTGGTTACAAGTTCGGTTAGGAGCAGAGAATTTCCCTCTTGACTCCAGGTGGCGCCTGCTTCGTTGCAGTCGGCGGTAATCTGGGCTCGACCGTTTAGGCGAAAGCGCAGCAAATAGCGTTCGGGTTTGGTTGGACTTTGAACTGATCCTAAGTTGCTTCTGATTTCGATGAGTTGCCAGGATGAGTTCTCAAGTGGTGAGAAGTTCTCAACCTGAGCATTTAGACAAAAGCTTGCTAGGAAACCAATTGCGGCAAGCCAGGAAAAGCGGAGTCCGTGTGTCATTGTTGGTTGCTGTTTTTTGAAAATTAAGTTGCTCAAAAGGTCAATATCGTTTGACAGCTCAGAGTGTAGCGTACCTAAAACGGGGATGGGAACCGGGCGTGCCCTCTTCGGCGTAATCGAGTTAAGTTACTTTTTAGGCTGAGTTCACGGCCACAAGCAGATCGTCGATCTCCTTTTCGATCTCTCCATTGTGTCGAAGGTTCGTGAATAAGTCATCGATCGTCTCTCCACGGCTTAGGCCCAGCAGTGTGCCCAGTATGGACCCCCTGTGAACGTTATCGCCCCCCAAATTCGTGTTTGCCAAAAGTCCGGATTCTTGTGAGTCGCAATATTTGTAGGCCAGATACAGCGTGCATGGCCAGGAGTCTGTGATGTAACAGGCGGAAGAGAACAACCCGCCAACCACATCGTTGTCGCTGCGAATTCTGGGAGAGATCTCCGATAATGGCAGACTAATACTACGTTTACTCCATTCGCTTATCAGGGCTCTCGCATCTGATTTAGGATCGCGAAAGAGCAAATCGTTCAGCATACAGATGTAATCCCGGCACACTTTTGCCAGGTATTTATCAGGATGAGTGAGCGCCAGATGATCGAGGCAAATCCGGATGACTTGCTCGAGGGGAGTGCCTGACAGGCGCTCAGCAAAAACAATTGGTGCAATTGTCACTAATCCACCTATAGATGCTGTGTCGTGGGTCACTGCACCACATTCATGCGCCGGCCGACCCTCAGAAAGGTTTGCAAAGAATCCGCGATGATAAGACTCGGCATAAGTGTCTGGATGCTGTGGCGGCTCGGCAGTCATCAGCTCAATGTAGGCGTCAAGGAAGCTGTCGCGGTGATAATGCCCGCGGCTCTCCGCCAGCACGCGAAGCATGGCTCGGCAGCAATATGCATTCAGCGTATTCTCCCCAGCTAGCATTCCGTGATGATAGTGCTGATTTGCATTGTCCCAGAATTCTTTGCGTCCCTTGAGGATGAGTTCTCCGACGATTTCTTGCTTTTTGCTGGTAGTCGCGCGCGATTCCCTTCCTCCTTTACGAGTGGAGTGCAAAGACATTATAGAAGAAGGATGATATTCAGGCGCGTCCTCGAATTTAGAAATGCCGCCTGGGAACTGACGGAAAATATCCATTGGGTTGTAGTACCAGTGCACCGGCATAGCCAGGGCATCGCCGATGAATGCCGATTTCAGAGCGGAAACTACCCTTTGTTTGGTCGGTAGATCGTTCATCTCGCATACCCTGTCGCATTAGGTGTCATGTCGAAAAAAACGTCCTGCCCAATTGTGCGGATCAAAAATACTTTCATGCCGAATTCGCATGTTTCTTGGCAGACAACAGACCGTAGGCGATATCGGGCTATAATTGCGGAGCTGTTGTACCTTGATATCGCGCTCTCAGCGCATATTGCACCGTTCCTTTGAGTTGTCCGAAGCATGCCTTATGCGAAAAAAATTGGAGACACCACAGAGCTGCACCTTATGCAATCGGGTCGTCGATTTGACCTTCCACCACTTGATTCCTCGTAAAGTTCATCGCCGCACATATTTTCGCAAGTATGTTGACAAACGCACACTTAACGCAGGCATCTGGGTTTGCCGACTGTGCCACAAAGGCATCCATAAACGCTTTGACGAAATGGCTCTTGCAAAACATTTCAACAGCATAGAGTTACTTCAGAGCGATGAGTCGCTGCGACGCCATTTTGCCTGGGTGTCGAAGCAGAAAGCGTAACGCCAAGCGCTGACTGCCAAACCAGAGCGCGATCACGAAATCTGGAGACAGTCACACTCGCGTTGCACTTTCGTAAATGAAATCGCAATCGCAATCGCAATGATTATCATTCATAACTATCTGAAAACATTAATAAAATAGCATTTTCCTGGTGTCTTGGTTATTATATCGATATTAGTAATTTGTCTTGAGGAAAAAGGCATGCATGGTCAAATAAACGTCGTTTCGACGCTGAATAAAATACTTAAGCTCGAGCTAACTTCGATCAATCAATACTTCCTGCATGCGCGGATATACCGGAGCTGGGGCATCAACAGGCTAAATGAGGCGTGCTACAACAAGTCTATCAAGGATATGAAGCAGGCCGACGCATTGATGAATCGAATTCTATTCTTGAAGGGCCTTCCTAATTTGCAAGACCTCGGCAACCTCTATATCGGAGAACACACCGCTGAAATGCTGAGCCTAGATCAACGGTTCGAGCTTGAGCAAATTGACTTGCTTAAAGATGCAATCGCGCTTTGTGAGCTTGAGAAAGACTTTATCAGTCGTGAGTTACTCGGAGACATTCTTGAAACGGAAGAGGGCCACGTTGATTGGCTAGGTGCTCAGGAGTATCAAATCGAGCAAATGGGGATTCAAAACTACATCCAGTCACAAACTTATGATGGAGCTTAATTGTGAAAGGCAACCAGAAAATTATTGACGCGTTGAACGGCTTGCTGGCGATGGAGCTCGCGGCTATGGATCAGTATCTAATACATTCTCAAATGTATTTGGATTGGGGATTAAAAAAGCTGTACGACCGAATCAGCCACGAATTTGAAGACGAGAAAGGCCATGCCACGGTCCTGATTGAGCGGATGCTTTTTCTAGAAGGTGTTCCTGACATGGCTACCCGAGACGGTTTCGAGGTTGGGTCTGACATCAAGTCCATGCTGGAAAGCGATCTGCGCATTGAGTATGAGGTGGCGCGTCGCTTGAAGAGTGCGATTGGCCTTTGTGAGCAGGAACGAGACTTTGTCACCCGAGGCGCTTTGATTCCGCTGCTTGACGACACTGAGATGGACCATGCGAACTGGCTGGAACAGCAGCTGGGAATGATGGAGCGCTTGGGGCTCGAGCTATACACTCAATCTCAGCTTGGTTAGGTGAAACCCAAGGCCCAGGCAAGGTTGCCCACCGATAGGTTGTTGGCTAGCGGCAGGCCTAGTTCCCGCGATATATGTTTGATTCGCGCGACTCATTCAGATGATCCTGTTTCGAATGGAGTCGCTTCGACGAGTCCTTTTGATGCTGCGACAGGTACGAAAACTTTACTGGAATTTTCTAAGTGATGCAGCTCGGACCCGTGCTGCCGCCACCTTTGAAGAGTCGATGTGGACGCTGATGATGTGCGCGGACCGTCTGAGCAATAAAAAGATTTTCTTTGATGCGTATCGTGATTTGGCGCCTAACCGGCGGGCGCTCGATCAGTTGCTAAGGGTTTTAAACGAAGGTCTTAAAGTTCGAAGGCCTAACCCTGTTTGAAACTGACAGAATTGCGCTTGCCACCAATCTGGCGATTAAATTGCCAGATCTGGCGGAACAGATTGTGTCCCCGTAGTTGGCGCAGATTGACGATGTAGATCGAAAGCGCCGCTTCGAATGGATTGGCCCAGCTCTGTCTCCTGATCCTCGGAGGTGCGACGCTTTTTTGAAACGCTCGCCGATTAAGACAACAGGACAATCCATTCCTGGGTTCTTGAAGCACTTGAAGCACTGCATCACCCCTTGAGAAGGGAGCGCTCCAAGGCTTATATTCTGCCGAGCCTTTCGTTACTGGAAGACATACAGGTCACTGGTGCTATTTTCTTTCCGGCACGACGGTTAGATGCCACTTTAGGAGGTCACAGCTCGGCGACGGCGGCAACCATAGTGAGAACATCCTTGGCGCAGCGTCCGGAATACAACTGGCAGCTGCGGCTCTAAATGTTGAAGGCGGCAGATCCCTTATTTCGTGCAGAGCGGCTACAGCCTTTGCCGAGCTCTTGGTGGAACGACTTACACATGAACGCGCTGCCCACCTCGCCCATCGTTCACCCTTGTGACAGTCAGGAGCGACTCGCTTTTTCCAAAAGCTAATTATTTAAATATAATGTCGATGAGATTAGAGTCAGAGTGCTGCAAACAGCTTACCCTTTGGGCAAAGCAAACTGGACTGTCAAAATTATGCTTAATTATTTTAGACCGCATGTCGCGTGCTGTCTCCAGCCCTTTGCTGTCGCTCTCATGTTGTCATATTCCGCTTCGCCAGTGTACGCCCAGCAGAGCGGCGGGCTGCCCGATTGGCTGTATGTCGGGTTTGAGCAGCAAAGCCGCATCCAATTCTTGGATGGGCAGTTTCGCAACGGCCTTGAGGGCAGCGATCAGGGTTTCGAGTGGCGGAACTTACTTAAGGCAGAGGCCAAGTTCGAAAGGTTTTCCCTCACTGCTGAATTGGCTGACATGAGAACTTATCTCACTGACGAGGATTCACCACTTGACAGCTTTTTCGCTAATCCGTTCGACATACTGCAAGCAAACGTGAACTTCCCGGTTAAAGATCTTTTTCAGGAGGGCGACACTGGGTTTCTCAAGATTGGCCGGTTCACAATGGATCAGGGGAGTAGGCGTTTCGTTGCACGTAATCGGTTTCGAAACACCATTAATTCTTTTGCCGGAGTTCACGCCGGTCTTGAGTCAGATGATACGTCAATAGAAATGTTCTTCACCCGACCCACTGTGAGACTGGTAGATGGTGACTGGATCGACAATGACCCTCGGCCCGACAAACAGTCGAGCGACTTCTTCTGGGGCGCTTATGTGACCACTGCGTTGGGGCCGCAAGGAGATTCACTTCAGTTCTACATTCTGGGTGCTGATGAGCGGCGTGACCGACCGGCTAATCAGCGTTTCGATGTGCTGAATCCGGGGGTCCGATTATTCAGAAGTCCGGCTGCCGGTCGCTGGCATTATGATGCTGAAGCGGTGTATCAATTTGGCGATGCGCCGGCAATGGATGCGTCCGGGCCGCTCAGGGAACACAAGGCTCGCTATTATCATTTTTCATTCGGTTACAGCTTTCAGGCAAGTTGGCGGCCACGTCTAAGTTTTATCTACCACTATGGCAGCGGGGACGAGGATCCACTGGATAATGAATCAAATGAGCTGGATCACCTCTTCGGCGTGCCGCGTCCGGACTTTGGACCTACTGGTTCATTTCGTGCTTTTCAGAGGGTCAATACCAGTTCTCCTGGGCTGTTGCTGAGTCTGCAGCCAGCCAGTAACGTGGATGCCTACGTCCGATGGCAGAGACCCTCGCTCGCGGCTCCTGCGCAGGGCTGGCGCATTACCCGCTATCGGCATGAAGGCGGTGTGGGGGAAGATCATCTTGGCAATCAATTGGAGACGCGAGTGCGTTGGCATCTATTCTCTGGCAAACTGACTATCGATAGCGGTTATGTTCATATTGTGCCTGGCGCTTACATGGACCGAGTCAACAAGGGTGAAAGCCATTACTTTTATGCACAAACCATCCTGCGGTTGTAAGGCTTTGGACTCTGACCGTCAAGCCGTGTCTCAGTCCGAGAAGCCCGCCTTAAACACAAAGAGAATTAACAGATAACGCGCGATTCTCCCACTAAACACAAATAGTGCAAATGTCCACCAGCGGACACGGGCGGCTCCTGCTATTAACGTGAGCGGGTCGCCAATCACCGGCATCCAAGCCAGCAACAAAGCCCATGCCCCGTAGCGTTGACTCAAGGTTTGTAATTTAGCTTCTGTACTTGGCGCTAGTCCCAAATACTTTCTGGCGGCGAATAGCCCAGCCACTCCAATAAAATAATTGACTGTAGTCCCTAGGCAATTCCCAAGAGATGCAACGATCAGACAGGCACTTTTGCTATAACCCAGAGCTAGATACCCCGTGAAGACAATTTCAGAGGAAACCGGAATGAGAGTGGCGGCCAGGAAGGCCGCAATTCCTAAAAAAAGTAATTCAGTTGCCATTCAAGCCTAGCTGACTTGCCTCTTTTTTCCTTCCCAGTAAGGCTGCCGCAGCTTCGTTTTCAATGATTTGCCGCTGGCGTTCCGTGGAATGGCATCAATTATTTGTAGCTTGCTAGGGATCTTGTAACCCGCCAGCCGTTCACGACAGAATGTCTGGAGGGATTCGAGGTCAAGAGTATGTTCAGGTTTGAGTGCAATAAATGCTAAAACGGTTTCGCCCCACTGGTCATCTGGAATGCCAACTACCGCAGTATCGGCGACGGCCGGGTGTTCGAATATGGCGCGCTCCACTTCTGCCGGATAGATATTCTCAGCGCCTGACACGATCATGTCCTTGATCCGATCCTGAATAAAAAT
>MDTD01050405.1_pt1 | contig 11894 bp, 12 predicted proteins | sample 811221 | NCBI WGS metagenome assembly MDTD01 (sample SAMN05326646, study PRJNA326480) | marine metagenome | isolation source: seawater | place: Pacific Ocean: South West | collected 2011 | reverse complement strand
TTAATTAATAAAAAAGAAATTATATTTTTTAATAAAAGTGATTTATTTAGTAAAAAACAAATTGAAGACAAATTAAAAGAATTCAAGAATAAAATTAATTGTAGCTACGAAGTTATTTCACTTTTTTCCAGTAAAGATGTTAAAAAAATAAAAAAAATTTTAATAAATAATGCAAATAAATAATTCAAAGAAAATAGTAATTAAACTAGGTTCTTCAACCGTTGTAGATAGTAAAGGTCAATTTAAGAAAAAATGGGTAACTTCTCTTATTAAAGATATAAAAAAGTATGGAGGAGGAAAAAACTTTGTAATTGTTTCTTCAGGCGCAATAGCCTTAGGGCAAAAATATTTAAAATTAAAAAAAAAGAAAATCAAGTTAGAAATGAGTCAAGCAATAGCAGCTGTAGGTCAAATTCATTTAGCTGGTGAATTTCAAAAACTTTTTGACAAGTTTAAAATAAAATCTGGACAAATACTTATAAGTCCTGATGATACAGAACAAAGAAAAAGAGCGTTAAATGTCAGAAATACTTTTGAAAATCTTTTTAGATTAAAAGCTATTCCAATTGTAAATGAAAATGATACTACTGCTACAGCAGAAATTAAATATGGTGATAACGATAGACTCGCAGCAAGAGTAGCACAAATTATAGGTGCAGATATACTTATAATATTTTCAGATGTTAACGGTCTTTATGATAAATCAAAAAAGATAGTAAAAAAAGTAAACCTCATAGATGAAAAAATCTATTCCTTAGTCGGAAAAAGTAAAAATTTGTACGGTTCAGGTGGTATTTTAACAAAATTGGATGCTGCAAAAATTTGTATGAATTCAGGTTGTCATATGTTTATTGCAAATGGTAAAAAAAATAATCCAATTAAGCACATTTTTAAAAATAAAGTTTATACACACTTTGTGCCAAAAATATCAAGTTTAGATGCAAGAAAAAAATGGATTATAGGATCTTTAGATTCTACAGGAAAAATATACATAGATGATGGTGCTGTAAAAGCATTACTTAACGGAAAAAGTTTATTAGCAGCAGGAATTACGAATCTAACAGGCTCATTTGATAAAGGTGCAAATGTTTTAATTCTTGATCAGAACGAAAATCATTTAGCAAGAGGACTAGCATCTTTTAATTCGGTAGAAATAAACAAAATTAAGGGAAAACAAAGTAAAGAAATTGAAAAAATTTTAGGATATTTTAGTAAGTCTGAAATTATTCACAAAGATGATATGGTAAAATTATAAATGAATTATTTAGAAAACATTGGAAAAAACGCAAAAAAAGCTTTCGAAGATCTAAAGACTGTTAAACATAAAAAAATAACAAAAGTACTTAATGATTATAATAAAGTGATATTTAGAAATAGAAAAAAAATTATCTCAGAAAATCAGAAAGATATTAAAAGTTCAAAACGCAAACATTTAATAGATAGACTAATTTTAAACAACAAACGAATTGAAGGAATAAGAAATTCAATAAATGAAATAGCAAAATTTAAAAATCCAATAGGCAAAGTTTTAGAGCATTGGCGTAGACCGAACAAATTATCAATAAAAAAAGTAACAACACCAATAGGAGTTATTGGAGTAATTTATGAAAGTAGGCCGAATGTAACAGCAGATGTCGCGGCATTAAGTTTAAAATCAGGTAATTGTTCGATTTTAAAAGGAGGTTCGGAGGCAATAAATTCTAATAAAATTTTGGCTAACCTTTTTAGAGAAGTGTTACAAAAAAATAATATTAATAAAAATTGTGTACAGTTTATCGAAAAAAGAGAGAGGCAAATTGTTGATAGATTGCTTTCAAAAATGAATAAATATATTGATGTAATTGTACCTAGAGGTGGTAAAGGATTGGTAGCTAAGGTCCAAAAAATTTCTAATGTTCATGTAATTGGACATCTTGAAGGTATCTGTCATATATATGTGGACAATAGTGCTAAATTAAAAATGGCGAAAAAAATTATATTAAACGCTAAAATGAGAAGAACTAGCATATGTGGAGCAGTAGAAACTCTTTTGATAGATGAAAAAGCTTTAAAGTCACACGCAGTAGAAATTATAAATTCTCTTATAAATTCTGGGTGTGAGGTAAGAGTTGATGGTAAAATAAACAAACTCTTTAATAATAAATTAAAATTTGCGAGAGAAAAAGATTGGAAAACTGAGTATTTGGATCAAATTATTTCAATTAAAACTGTTAAAAATGTTCACGACGGAATTAAACATATTTTAAAATATGGAACCATGCATACTGATAGTATAATTACAAATAATTTCAAAAATGCAAAATTATTTCTCAATGGTGTAAATAGTTCCATAGCAATGCATAATGTTTCAACTCAATTTGCTGATGGTGCTGAATTCGGCTTTGGTGGAGAAATTGGGATATCTACAAATAAATTACCGCCTCGTGGTCCCGTTGGAGTTAATCAATTGACATCTTACAAATATGTAGTTTCAGGAAACGGGATTATCAGAACATAATTAATGTTGATTAAAAAAAAAGAGAGAATTGGTATCTTAGGTGGTAGTTTTGATCCTCCACATAAAGGACATCTTAAAATTTCAAAAATAAGTTTAAAAAAAATTGGCTTAAAAGAAATATACTGGTGTTTAACTAAAAAAAACCCTTTAAAAAGTAAATCTTTTTACTCAGTTAAAGAAAGAAAATTAAAGTCAAAAAAAATTTTGGGAAAATATAAAAAAATAAAATTGCTATACTTAGATGACAAGATAAAATCGTCAAGAACTGTAAATTTAGTAGATTATTTTATAAAGAAGAAAAAACTTAAAAACCTTTACTTAATAATGGGTTCAGATAACTTGATAAATTTCCATAGGTGGAAAAGTTGGAAAAAAGTAGTTAAAGCAGTAAAATTAGTTGTTTTTTCTAGAAGAGGATATGATAAACTAGGTGAAAGATCTGTTGTTGTGAAATATCTTAATAAAAAAAATATCATATTTATAAATAATAAATTTATAGATGTATCGTCAACTAATATCAAAAATAAAGAAAAGCAAATGAATTAATGAAAGTTTTTGATTTAAAAAATACTATAGAGAGAATTTTAGACAATAATAAAGCAAAAAATATAATTTCCATAAATTTAAAAAATAAAACGTATATAGCTGATTATATGATAATTGCATCGGGAAACTCTTCTAGACATTTGCAGGCACTCTCTGAGATATTAATTAACGAACTCAAAAAAGTTGGGTTAGACAATTGTCGTATTGAAGGTAGAGAAAGCAGTGACTGGAAATTAGTAGATGCTAGCGATATAATTATTCATATTTTCCATCCTGAGAAAAGAGAATTTTACGACTTAGAAAATATGTGGTCAGAAGAAACCCCGAAAGAGAAAGCCACAATATGAAAAAAAAATTATTTATTTTATTTAATTTATTTTTTTTCTTTTATATTTCTAGTATTTCATCTGATAACAAACTCTATGAAAAAATCGATCTTTTTGGAGAGGTTATAGAGAAGATAAAAAAAGATTATGTTGATGAAGTAAATCAATCTGAAATGATGGACTCAGCAATTAATGGTCTTCTTCAGTCATTAGATCCATATTCTGCTTATATGTCACCAGAACTTTTCAACGAAATGCAAACTGATACACAAGGTGAATTTGGAGGTTTAGGAATAGAAATTGGTATGGAAGCAGGCTTAGTAAAGGTGATAGCGCCTATTGATGGAACACCAGCAGCAAAAGCTGGGATTAAAGCTGGAGATTATATTGTTAAAATTGGTAATGAACAAGTCCAAGGTAAATCTTTAATGGAAGCTGTAAAATTAATGAGAGGCCCAGTAGGAACTTCAATCGATCTTACTATTAGAAGAAAAAATATAAAAAAACCTATTAATTTTATTATTAAGAGAAAAATTATCGAGATCAAATCGGTAAATTCAGAACTGTTAGGGAAAAATAAGAACTTAGGTTACATCAGGCTTAAATCATTTAATGAAAATAGCGACAAACAACTTTTAAAAATAGTTAAAAACTTTGAAAAAAATTCAAAAATCAAAGGATATATACTAGATTTAAGAAATAATCCTGGGGGATTATTAACAAAAGCAATTAATATTACTGATTATTTTTTGGATGATGGTGAAATTGTATCAACAAAAGGTAGAAAATCATCAGAAACAAGAAAGTTTTTTGCTAGAGATGGAGATGAAATAAACGGTAAGCCAATAATAGTACTTATTAATAATGGATCAGCTTCAGCGTCAGAAATATTTGCTGGTGCTTTAAAAGATCACAAAAGAGCGATTATTTTAGGGGAAAATTCATACGGCAAAGGGTCTGTTCAATCAATAATTCCTTTAAGAAACGGAGGAGGAATAAGGCTTACTATTTCAAAATACTATCTTCCATCTGGCGACTCGATATCGGACGTGGGTGTAACGCCAGATATTTTAGTTGAAGAAGTCGGGGACAATTTTGAAATTAATACTGATAGTGATAATCAACTAAATTATGCGTTAAACTTATTTAATTCTTAAAATGAGTAAAACTAAACTTCCCTTAAGAATAGGCGTAGGGATAATAGTTTTAAATAATAAAAACTTAGTTTTTGTAGGAAAAAGAAAAGATAATCCAATAGATAAATGGCAAATGCCTCAGGGAGGTGTCGATAATAATGAGGATCTAGTTACCGCTATGAGAAGAGAGTTGCTTGAAGAGACAAGCATTAAAAATATTAAAATTCTCAAAGAAATTAATCAATGGCTTGAATACGAACTTCCTGAAAAATTAGTTGGTGTAATATGGAAGGGAAAATTCAGAGGTCAGAAACAAAAATGGTTTATAGTAAAATTTTTAGGACAAGATTCTGAAATAAATCTTAAAACCAAGCACCCAGAATTTATTGAATGGAAATGGATAAAAAGAGAGGATCTTCCAAGAGTAATTGTTGATTTTAAAAAAAAAGTTTATTTAAAACTTTTAGAGGAACTAAATTTATTTATCGGTTAAGATTTCTGAGCGTTTCAATTTTAAAGGATAAGAGATACTTTTCTTTATCGCTTATGTCTTCTTTGTTAAATTTTTCTTCAGCTTCATTTATTGATTTATCTATAAAATTCCTATTAAGCTGTTCTTTATCAATCACTGTTGAGGATAAAATTAGTAAATTATTGTTTGAAAATTCTACAGTTCCATCTTCAACAAAAAAAATTTTTTCATTACTTCCATCTTTAATATTTATGACTCCAGGCTTTAAAAATGTAATAAATGAAATATGGTTTTTTAAAATCCCCATATCACCTTCATAGCAAGGTATTGTTACTTCCTCTGCCTCATTTTTTGTTACTGTCTTATCTGGGCTTATTATTTCTACTGTAAATTTTTCAGACATTTTTATTTCTTGGTTTCTTTAGAAATTTTTTCAGCTTTTTCAATTGCTTCTTCAATTCCTCCAACCATATAAAATGCAGCCTCGGGAAGGTGGTCATATTCACCTTTGCATATTGCATCAAAACCTTTAATTGTAGCGTCTAGATCTACTAATTTTCCAGGTGATCCGGTGAATACCTCAGCCACAAAAAATGGTTGAGATAAAAATCTCTGAATTTTCCTTGCTCTAGCTACAATAAGTTTATCCTCTTCTGAAAGTTCATCCATTCCCAGAATTGCAATAATATCTTGTAAAGATTTATATGCTTGTAAAATTCTTTGAACATCTCTAGCTACTCTATAATGTTCATCACCTACCACTCTTGGATCTAAAATTCTTGATGTAGAGTCTAGAGGATCAACTGCAGGATAAATTCCAATTTCTGCAATTTGTCTAGATAGAACGGTTGTGGCATCTAAATGAGAAAATGATGTGGCCGGTGCAGGATCTGTCAAATCATCTGCGGGTACATATATTGCCTGGACAGATGTAATCGATCCTTTGTCGGTAGATGTAATTCTTTCTTGCAAATTACCCATATCAGTTGCTAAAGTAGGTTGATATCCGACAGCTGATGGTATTCTTCCTAATAATGCGGACACTTCAGAGCCTGCTTGTGTAAATCTAAAAATATTATCAACAAAGAAAAGCACGTCCTGACCTTCTTTATCTCTAAAATATTCTGCAACTGTAAGGCCAGTTAAGGCAACTCTAGCTCTTGCGCCTGGCGGTTCATTCATTTGACCGTATACTAATGCTGCTTTTGATCCTTTACCTTCAGTTTTAATTACTCCGGACTCTATCATTTCATGATACAAATCATTTCCCTCTCTTGTTCTTTCTCCCACACCAGCAAATACTGAAAATCCTCCATGGGCCTTCGCAATATTGTTTATGAGCTCCATAATCGTGACCGTTTTTCCAACACCTGCGCCCCCAAATAATCCAATTTTTCCTCCCTTGGCATATGGAGCCAGTAAGTCAATAACTTTGATCCCTGTAACCAACTGTTCAGTTTCTGTTGCTTGATCAGTAAACTTAGGAGCAGACCTGTGAATTGGCCATCTTTCTTTTGTTTTTACATCTCCTTTTTCATCAATTGACTCTCCAACTACATTAATTATTCTACCAAGTGTTTCTGGGCCAACAGGTACACTAATAGGGCTTCCAGTATTTAACACTTTATCACCTCTTTTAAGTCCTTCTGTAGAGTCCATCGCAATAGTTCTTACATCGTTTTCACCCAAATGCTGTGCTACTTCTAAAATTAGTTTGTTCCCAGAATTCATAACCTCAAGTGCAGTATAAATTTCAGGTAAATCACTCTCAAAATTTACATCAACTACTGCACCTATAATTTGGGTTATTTTACCATTTTTATCCATTCGATTTATAAACTTTCTGCCCCAGATATTATTTCAATTAATTCTTTTGTTATTGAGGCTTGTCTACTTCTATTGTAATTTATTGTTAATTTATCAACTAATTCTCCTGCATTTCTTGTTGCATTGTCCATTGCAGTCATTCTAGATCCTTGTTCACTTGCAGCATTTTCTAAAAAGGCTTTGAATACTTGAGTAGATATATTTTTAGGCAATAAATCTTCCAAGATTTCATCTTCGTCGGGCTCAAACTCATATGAGAGAGTCTGACCAGTGCTTTGAGATTGTTTATTTTCTACAGGAATAATTTGTTGAACTTGTGGTATTTGAGTGATGACATTTTTAAAATTATTATAAAATAAAAAACATTTATCAAATTCATCTTTATTAAATAATTCAATTATCTCTGTTCCAATAATTTCTGCTTCTCTAAATGTAATTTGCTTTTTATCTTTAAAGCTAAATTTTTTAATCACAAATTTACCATACTCCCTTTTAATTTGATCTAATCCTTTGGTTCCTACAGTAATTATTTTAACTTTCTTTCCTTCACTTAAAAATTTTTTAAAATGTGTTTTTGCTAGTTTGCAAATGTTTGAATTAAAACCTCCACATAAACCTCTGTCAGCTGTCAAAACAAGACAAAGATAAGTATTGTCTTTTCCAGTTCCAACAAGAAGTTTAGGTGCATTTTGATTATCTTTAACAGAGTTAGTTAGATTAAGTATTATATTCTGCATCTTTTGACTGTAGGGCCTGCCTCTTTCTGCGTTTTCTTGAGCTTTTCTTAATTTAGCAGCAGCTACCATTTTCATCGCCTTTGTAATCTTTTGGGTAGACTTCACACTTTTAATTCTTTTTTTAAGGTCATCTAAACTTGGCATTACTTATTACCTTTTTTTTTAAATTCTTCAATCAATTGCGAAAGCGTTTTCTCGACATTTTCCTCTAGTTTTCCAGTTGATTGAATTGACTCGATTATTTCAGGTTTATCTGTTTTTATTTTTTCAAAAATGTTTTTTTCAAACTGTTTAATTCTATTTAATTCTATATCATCTAAATAACCTTTTACTCCCGTAAAAACTGATATAACTTGCTCTGCCACAGTCATTGGTGAGTATTGATCTTGTTTTAAAAGTTCTGTTAGCTTTGCACCTCTATTTAATAATTGTTGAGTTGATGCATCTAAATCTGAACCAAACTGAGCGAAGGCAGCCATTTCTCTATATTGAGCTAGTTCTAGTTTTATTGAACCTGCGACTTTTTTCATAGCCTTCGTTTGAGCGGCAGAACCCACTCGTGAGACTGATAAACCTACGTTAACTGCTGGTCGAATTCCTTGATTAAACAATTCAGTTTCTAAAAAAATTTGTCCATCAGTGATAGAAATCACATTGGTTGGAATATAAGCAGAAACATCACCCGCTTGTGTTTCTATAATAGGCAAAGCTGTTAGTGATCCGCCTCCACTTTTTTCATTTAATTTAGCTGCACGTTCCAATAATCTACTATGTAAATAAAATACATCTCCTGGATACGCTTCTCTTCCCGGAGGTCTTCTTAAAAGTAATGACATTTGCCTGTAAGCTACTGCTTGCTTAGATAGATCGTCATAAACAATTAAAGCATGCATGCCGTTGTCTCTAAAGTATTCACCAATTGTACAACCAGTGTATGGCGCCAAAAATTGTAATGGGGCTGAATCTGATGCTGTAGCCGCAACTATAGTTGTATATTCTAGAGCACCTGCTTCCTCTAAAGTTTTAGTTATTTGAGCTACCGTTGATCGTTTTTGACCAATAGCAACATAAACACAATATAGTTTTTTCTTTTCATCAGAAGACTCATTAATTTTTTTTTGATTAATAATAGCGTCAATCGCAACTGCCGTTTTACCTGTTTGTCTGTCACCAATAATTAATTCACGTTGTCCTCTTCCTATCGGTATGAGAGAGTCTATTGATTTTAAGCCAGTCTGCATTGGCTCGTTAACTGATTGTCTTGGAATTATGCCAGGAGCTTTCACTTCCACTCGTTTTCTATTTTTAACAGAAAGTGATCCTTTTCCATCTATTGGATTGCCCAATCCGTCAACTACTCTACCTAAAAGTTCCTTTCCTACTGGAACATCTACAATTGCGTTTGTTCTTTTGATTGTGTCACCCTCTTTTATATTTCTATCATCACCAAAAATAACAACTCCAACATTGTCATTTTCTAAATTCAAAGCCATTCCTTTCGAGCCGTCTTCAAACTCTACCATTTCACCGGCTTGAACATTATCTAATCCATAGACTCTGGCTATACCGTCTCCTACAGACAATACTTTTCCTATTTCAGATACTTCTGCTTTTTCTCCAAAATTCTTAATCTGATCTTTTAAAAGTTTAGTTACTTCTGATGGATTAATTGTCATATCAATTATCTAACATCTTTTGTTCAAATTTTTTTAGTTTATTTTTAATAGAAGTGTCAATCATAAAACTTCCTAGTTGTAATTTAAGACCTCCAATTAATTTTTCATCAAATTCATAATTAAATTTAATTATAGAACCAATTGAGTCTGATAAATCTTTACTAATCTTATCAATTTCTTTTTCAGATAGCTTTTTAGAGGAAATTAAAGATGCGCTTACCTCTCCTTTTTTAATTGAGCAAAGTTTAAGGAAACTTTCAATTATTTTTCTAACAAAGAAAATTCTTCTTTTTTCAACCATTAATAAAAAGAAGTTTTGTAAATTTTTAGAAAAGCCTAATTTTTCAGCTAACAAATTAACCGCAGCAATTTGAGTATTAATACTATTTGTTGGATTTTTTATAAAATTTTGTATCTCAGAACTTGAGTTCAAGATTGTTCGGAAAATTTTAACATTATTTTCAACTTTATCCAGTTCGTTATTTTCTTTAGCTACCTCAAATAAGGCGCGAGAGTACCTTTCTGAAGTTTCAGTAGAGAAAGTTTTGTTTGTACTCATTTTTAATTATTAGAAATAATAGTGAAATTATGTTGTGGTCGTACCATAAGAGTATCAGTTGATCAAGTTGGCAATTATAGATTTACGCAAAATTAACGGGATCTACATCAACCGTGAGTTTAATTTTTGGGGAAATTTTTAATTTATTCAATATATTTGAAATTTTCTTTTGTTCTAGTTTCTGATTGCTAAATTTAATAAGTAATCGCGAACGAAAATACTTTTTTACTTTCAATAACGGAGAGTCTACAGGTCCAAAAATCTCCAAATTACTAATTTGATTTAATCTTGTCTTTATCTCTTTAGCGCCTCGTAAACTTAAGTCGTGCTCCTTAGAAGAAATGATGATTGCAATTAATCGCGTAAAAGGTGGCAATTTATTTTTTTTTCTAGTTGTAAGTTCATTTTTCAAAAGTTGCTCTGATTTATTTTTAATCAACTCATTAAGCGTTGTATCTTGTGGTGATAAAGTTTGATAAATAATCAATGATTTAGAGCTAAATCTACCAGCTCGTCCACTTAATTGGTGATAAAGTTGAATATTTTTTTCAGTGGTACGTAAATCAAAACCTCTACCAGAAAAGTCTGCATCAATAACTACGATACAATTTAATTTAGGAAAATTAAAGCCTTTTGAAATCATTTGAGTTCCAATTAAAATATTAATTTGATTATTATTTATTTTCCTAAATAAATCATTAATTTCATTTTTTTTTTTCATATAATCGCTTGAAAAAATGCTGATTTTTTTTTGTGGGAATTGTTCTTTTACTTCCTCAAATATTTTTTCAACCCCTGGCCCGTACATTATAAAATCACAATTTCCTTTGATTTTACAATTATTTTCAATTTTTTTTTCAAAAGAACAGTGATGACATATAGCTCTGTTTTTTAATTTATGAAATGTTAGATACATTGAACAATTCTTGCATGTATGTTTGAAACCACATTTTTTACAAATTAAATAGGGCGCAAATCCTCTTCTATTTATAAAAAAAAGGACTTGTTCATCTTTTTTAAGATATTCATCTACCATTTCTATAGTTTCCTCAGCAATAAATTTATTTTTAATTTTTTTAATATTTAAATTAACTATTTTTGTTTTTGGAAGTGGAAAATTTTCGAATCTTTTATGAATCTTAATGTGTCTAAATTTTTTATTTTGTATATTGTTATAAGTTTCAACTGAAGGAACTGAGGTGACCAAATGTATTGGAACTTTTTCAAAATTAGCTCTTGAGATAGCCATATCTCTTGCGTTATATATCACTCCCTCATCTTGTTTATAGGATGCATCATGTTCTTCATCTACAATCATTACACCCAAGTTTTTAAAAGGTAATAACAATGCAGATCTTGCACCTATAACGATCTTTATCTCATTTTTAATTACACCTTTCCAAATCAATCTTTTTTGTTTAGGTGTTATCTTAGAGTGCCAAATTGCCGGCTCAAAACCAAAAAAGTCTTCGAACCTAGACTTAAAATCGTTAGTTAAAAATATTTCAGGCAGTAAAATTAAAGCTTGCTTATTCTTTTTAATTATCTTTTTTATTCTTTCAAAATAAACTAGAGTTTTTCCTGATCCAGTTGTACCTTGTAACACTGATACATTAAATTTATCATCATCAATTTCAAGAAACTTCAATGCATTTGATTGTTCTTTATTTAAAATATATTTTTTTGAATTTAAATTTTTAGAATTAAAAAAATTTTTATCTTTTTTAACAAAATTATCGTTATTGCCAATAACCATCTTTAATACAAGACCAATGGGAACCATATTATAAACTGAAAACCACTCTATAAAATTAATTAGTTTTTTATCGATTGAATAATTCATTTTTTTGTTAATATCTTTAATCTTAATGTTTTTTGGCTCACTATAAGTATTTTTCCAGATTACCCCCAAGTGATTTTTTGATCCAAATGGAACTTCGACTAAATCTCCAATTTTTGTTTTTATTTTCGAGTTATATGTAAAAGGGAAGTCAAATATTTTTGGTAACAGCACTTGTGTTTTCATAAAATAATACTAATTGAATTTTTTTTAATTAAAAATGAATTGGTCTTTTATCAACAGCTAAAGCAGCTTCTTTAATTGCTTCCGTATGAGTT
>MDTD01195056.1_pt1 | contig 11895 bp, 8 predicted proteins | sample 811221 | NCBI WGS metagenome assembly MDTD01 (sample SAMN05326646, study PRJNA326480) | marine metagenome | isolation source: seawater | place: Pacific Ocean: South West | collected 2011 | reverse complement strand
TCGAGGCTCAATAGCGCGTTTTCCAGATGGTGTATTTACAGTTGACTTGCAACCCAAAGAGGGAAAAGCTCAGAATATTGTTGGACTTCTGAAAGGCGCGGCTCGCGAGTTGTCGCGCAAATATGGTTCAACTGATGGGCCGCTCGGCTACTTAAAACGTGTTAATATAATTCGATCCCAATTAACCTTCGATGATCGGCTGGCGGGAATAGTTTGGCATTCACCTCGTGCTGACATTGTAATGTCACGCGAGGCTGCGGGTTTAAAGACTGATGCTGCGATCGTTATAGAAGCCAACAAACGTCGCGCAAATTTATTCGCCCAATTCGTCTATGAAGGACGGACAGGCGAGTTTTTAGCTCGAACTCGCTTCGAGAATTTAAACCCCTCCCTCGTAGCTCGGTCTGTAAGTGGCCTCAAAGACCTAATAAACTTTAATATGCTTGTCACTGGTGAGGTCGCGATTGGCGGTACTAAAAATGGTACCATTACAAAAATAGGTGGAAATATTGCGACCCCAGTGGGACAGATAGAAGGGGAATTTGAGATAGATCCCCGTGAAAGTAATATCGTTGGGTTAGCTCGCTTTAAAGGGATCAATGTGGCTGCGGTTTCTAAACGTGTATTGTGGCTGAAGAAAATGTCTGGATTACAGTTTAACCTCAATGGCAGCATTGGAGGCAAAGCGACCTTAAGTGGCGATATTAGCGAATTAGAATTTAACCTCGCTTCAGGCAGCGGTACACTAGAAATCCCGCATTTATGGGAATCGTCACGCAAAATAAAGCAGGTGCGTTTAAATGGTACTTTAAGCAATGGTTTAGAAAAAATTGAGCTTACAGAAGCAATTGTTGATTTTGGTGGCCCTAAGATTGAGGCAGAAGCACAGGTGGAGCGCATTGGTGGTGAGGCACGGCTCAAAATAAATGCAAATCTGTTTGATTTACCGTTTGAGGGGCTAACAAATTATTGGCCAAAAAAATTAGCTCAATCTGCCCGTCGCTGGGTTACACGAAATATACGTAAAGGCTTCGCACGGGAGACGAATTTACAAGTAATAGGTTGGATGCCTGGCAACAACCTTAAAAAATTCAAGGCGTCAAGTGTAAAAGGCACAATGCGGTATGAGGATCTTAAAGTCGCGTACTGGTCGCCGCTGCCAAAGATTGAGGGAGCGGGCGGCACTGCCACCTTCTCTGACAAACGATTCGATATGGTGGTTTCCAGCGGCACATTGCGGGACATTCAAATCGATCAGGCGCAGGTGAATATGTATAAGCTCGACACTGATAACGAGCAAATTTCTGTTGACGTTCTGATGCGTGGACCGCTGCGAACTGCACTTGAGGTGCTTGATCACAAACCTTTGGGCTATATCCGGCAACTCGGTTTGTCAGCCGAAAATGTAAATGGATCAGCGGCAATTCGCCTGCGGATGGATTTTCCACTTGATACAAACATAGATAGAAATGAATTAAGGGTTCGATCAAGTGCTACCCTTAAAGATGTTGCTTTCGCGCCTGGGCCGTTTGGTGTCGACATTCGGAATGGTCAGTTCGAATTTAAGATGGCTGAAGATGAAATGTCCGTAAAGGGGCCAGCGCAAATTAATGGGGCGGTAACTCAGATCGTCTGGCGTGAGTTTTTTTCTGAAAAACACAAAATAAAAAGTGATTATAGCGTTCGCGCTTTATTGGACTCCACCGCTTTAGAAGGGCTGGGCATTGCGAGTGCAAACATAATGACCGGGTCTATGAGTGCCGATTTAAAGTATGCAGTGCAAAAAGATGGAAACCGAAAGTTGAAAGGGAATATCGATTTCATCAAAGCGTCACTTGACTGGCCCGAGTTCGGTTTAAAGAAAGAAGTTGGAACCAGCACTGTGGCGGAAGTAAGTGCTGAATTCGATCAAAATGGATTGATAACAGTTGCTAGCACAAACTTCTCAGGTGAGGGGTCCTCCGGTAGCGCAGACCTAAAGATTAACTCAGCGCCGGATGAAAGGTGGAAATTAAAATTCAATCAACTGAAAATTGTTAACAACAGAGTTGATGGAGTGCTCGTTTGTCAGGACGATGGAGTTTATGCCGGGACGTTAGGGCTTAATAAACTTGATGTTCAATATGTTATGGGAAGGCTCGAGGATCAGACTTTGGCGGAAAATACAAAACCGTCTATCGCGCTAAACATCAACGCCAATATTGGGTTATTAAGTTGGGGTATCAAACGAAAATTGCAGGGCGTGGATCTCTCACTCAGGTTCGACAACAATAGCGTACAAAAATTCAAGTTGTCTGGCGGTGTGGGCAAAGGGGCTAAACTGTTTATAGACTTTCAGCCGTTCTCGAAAGGGTACAAGTTATCTGTGGAAACGGATGATTTTGGAGCCTCGCTCAACGCACTCGACATTGCTAAAAATGTAAGTGGAGGAAAACTGACGATAAAGGGTGAGCGGCCTAGTTTAAATGCTCCTATGGAAGGCGAGTTCATTGTCAGTAAGTATCGACTGCGAAAAGTGCCATTGTTTGCGAGAATATTTCAGGTTGCCTCATTGACTGGCATTGTCGATGCATTTGATCGAGAGGGTTTAGAGTTTGACACACTTGAAGGCCGGTATGCTTACGAAGCGAAACTTTTACGATTGGATAATACACGCACTTTTGGATCTTCAATTGGGATAACGACCGAAGGCACTTTAAATCTGAAAAATGACAGCGCCGATCTTGGTGGTGCTTTAATACCAGCCTATACATTGAACCGCATCCTTGGACAAATCCCTCTCCTTGGGCCTATTCTTACAGGAGGGGACGATGAGGGTTTATTCGCAGCCACCTATTCAGTTAGGGGTGCACTCGCCGATCCAGATGTTTCTGTGAATCCACTTTCTGCTCTTGCTCCAGGATTATTGAGAAAATTCTTAGGAGTGTTCGATGCCGAGACTGGCGATCCTAATGCTCCGGCCATTTCCGAGCCAGATGCTCCGGCTCCTTTAAAAGGGGGATCCGGGAATGCCAATACTGGCAGCCAACCCTAATCAAACGATATCTCGAGCTTAATTTATTTTATTAATAAAAGGGCGTGACGTTTTTTGCCTGCTGAGAGCTTTATTACTCCGTCTTGATTGATGTCGGTAGTTGTGATTTGAGCTAGTTCTTCATTGATTTTTTCATCATTTAGTTTCGCACCGCCGTTTTTGATCAACCTCCGTGCCTCACTGTTGGACTTTGCGAGCCCCGCCCTAGTGAAAAGTACAAATGCTGGAAGCCCATCTACTAATTCCTCGTTCCTGAGGGAGATACACGGAAGGTCATCTCCTATTCCACCTTCAGCAAACGTTCTACGGGCACTTTCGGAGGCAGCCATAGCTGCTGCGCGACCGTGGCAAAGTGCGGTTGCTTCAGTCGCGAGAAGCGACTTCGCTTCGTTGATATCTTCACCTTCGAGTTTTTCATATTTGGCAATTTCGGAATCCGGTAATTCAGTGAATAACCGCATGAAGCGGCCTACATCTGTGTCCTCAGTATTTCTCCAAAATTGCCAATATTCGTATGGTGATAGACGTTCTTTATTGAGCCAAACTGCTCCCTCAGCGGTTTTACCCATTTTAGAGCCGCTCGCAGTAGTTATCAGATGGGTTGTAAGGCCAAATAATTCTTTACCTTCAATACGCCGCCCAAGTTCTATACCACTTACTATATTTCCCCACTGATCTGAGCCACCCATTTGAAGCCGACAATCGTGATTTCTCGCCAATTCCAAAAAATCGTATGCTTGCATGATCATATAATTAAACTCTAGGAAACTCAGTGGCTGTTTGCGCTCGAGCCTAAGCTTGACGGAATCAAGGCCGAGCATTCTGTTAACCGAAAAATGGCGCCCGACGTCACGTAGAAAAGGTATGTACTGTAAATTATCTAACCAGTTCGCATTGTTTACCAAAATTGCATCTGTTGGATTATCCCCGAATGAGAGGAATCGCTTAAAAATTCCTTTAATATTGTCAATATTTGATTGAATATCCTTTTCAGTAAGTAATTTGCGGCTTTCGTCTTTACCAGAGGGGTCACCGACTTTAGTCGTTCCACCGCCAACGAGCACGATTGGTTTGTGCCCTGTTTGTTGTAAAAGGCGCAGCAACATGATTGGCACCAAGCTTCCGACATGAAGTGAGTCTGCGGTTGCATCAAACCCTATGTAACCAGTAATCGAAGAGCTTTTAGCAAGAGCGTCTAGCCCGTTAGGGTTAGTGCAGTCGCTGATATAACCTCGTGATTTTGCACGTTGAAGAAATGTGGAGGTAAACTCAACCATGCGTGCCATTTAGCACAATCAATAGAATCCGACAACGAGTGGTAATAATGCTGTTATAATCTGCTTATGTTGATACTTGGACTCATGAGCGGCACGTCTCTAGATGGTATAGATGTTGCTTTGATAGAAACCGATGGCGAGAGGATAGAAGGTCGCCTAGGCGGCATGTCAATGGCCTATGAGTGTAAATTCCGTGATCGTTTGCGGGCATGTCTTGGTTCTACTACCTATGACCCCAAAATACAGTCTATAGAAACGGAACTGACGGACCTTCATGCGAATGCAGTATCGTTGCTTTTGGATAAGCTCGGTGTGAAGCCAAAACAAGTTGGTTTGATTGGTTTTCATGGCCATACCATTTGTCATCAACCAGAGCACCGTTTCACCTGGCAATTAGGGGATGGCGCTCAATTGGCTTATGTTACTGGTATAGATGTAGTTTGTGATTTTCGAAGTGCTGATGTAGCTGCAGGTGGGGAGGGAGCTCCCCTTGCCCCCGCTTATCATAATGCGTTATGCAAGGGCATAGAAAAGCCACTAGCGTTTCTTAATCTTGGCGGCGTTGCTAATGTGACTTGGTTAGGTGACACTGGTAGCATTTTAGCTTTTGACACTGGGCCTGCTAATGCTCTCATTGATGACTGGATGGACAAGAAAATTGGCATTGCATATGACCAAGATGGTCAGTGGGCAGCAAAGGGTATTTCGCACACTGATTTTGTTACTGCATGGCTGACAAACGATTACTTTAGTCGCAGGCCTCCTAAATCACTTGATAGAGATTTTTTTACCTTTGACCCTATTGCGGATTTGTCAACAGAGGATGGAGCGGCGACTTTAACTGAATTTACGGTCAAGTCTATCCAGGCTGCAACTCAATTTTTTCCGAGGGTCCCGCTTAGGTGGTTGGTTACGGGTGGCGGGCGAAAAAATACCACTATCATGCAATCTTTAACCTCAACGCTGAATTTACCTTTTACTAATGTAGAAAGTCTGGGGTGGAATGGCGATTTGCTTGAGGCAGAAGCATTTGCATATTTAGCTATAAGGTCAAAGCATAAAATGCCAATAAGCTGGCCTAGCACCACCGGTGTGCCTTCACCTTTAACCGGCGGACGCCTGTTTAAGGGAAGAAGTTAGACCAAACCAAACCGATAAACCTATTAGTCGTTTGTGTCGTTGAGAAGCCGTTCATCAACATAGCTTGCAACTTCTTTTTCAAGCTGTTCCATTTTATTTGTAAAGAAATGATTAGCTCCAGAGATCGTTGTATGGTCAATGCGTATGCCTCTTTGTTGGCGCAATTTTTCAACAAGTTTTTCAACTGAGTCAGGCGGCACTATGTCGTCTTTATTGCCCGTTACCATAATTCCAGATGAGGGGCATGGAGCAAGGAAGCTAAAATCGTACATGTTGGCCGGCGGTGCTATGGAGATGAATCCAGCTATTTCAGGTCTACGCATTAGTAATTGCATTCCGATCCAAGCGCCAAAGGAGAAACCGGCAATCCAACATTGGCCTGCATTTTCATTATACTCTTGAAGCCAATCTAGGGCAGCTGCAGCATCAGAGAGTTCCCCTTCGCCGCGTGAGAATGTTCCTTGCGATCGTCCCACGCCGCGAAAATTAAAACGAAGGCAAGAGAACCCACGTCGCACGAACATATAATATAATGTATAGATGACTTTATTATTCATCGTGCCCCCATGTTGCGGGTGAGGATGCAAAAATAAAGCGATAGGGGCGGCTGAATTGTTGTTGTGGCGATAACGCCCCTCGATACGACCTTCAGGTCCATTTATAATAACTTCGGGCATGATGTTTTTTATTATTCTCCTCGGCATTGACGCAATCTTATCAATGTCGTCATATTGTTACGTTAATGGTGCATTCGCATGTATAATTGGCTAATCTTGACCCTCGGAGTCGGGGATTATATATCCACTTGATGTTATCAGGATTAATTTTTTTTAGTTACTGTTAAGACATCAGTTTAGCATGTTTGTTTGCTGAAGTGAAAAATAACTGAATTACACCGGAACACCAGTGCATATGCCAATGTTCAAAGTTATCCGTCATGAAATCGATGCTATCATGCGACGCGACCCTGCAGCTCGGTCACGAGTTGAGGTTTTTTTCTGTTATTCTGGGTTCCACGCCGTGGTTTTACATCGGTTAGCTCACATTGCATGGCAGCGGGGTTTTCGTTTTTTGGCGAGATTAATATCTCAATTCGGAAGATTTTTGACGGGAATAGAAATTCATCCGGGTGCTACAATAGGCAAGCGCTTATTTATTGATCACGGCATGGGTGTAGTGATTGGTGAGACAGCTGAACTTGGTAATGATGTGACAATTTATCAGGCTGTAACCCTTGGAGGTATTGCTCCATCGATTGACTCAGAAAGTCAGCGCGAAAGAAACCGTCATCCAACACTTGGTGATGGAGTTATTGTCGGTTCAGGTGCTCAAATTTTAGGCCCGATAAATGTCTCGGCTGGAGCGCGCATTGGTGCAAATGCCGTCGTCACGCAAGATGTGCCAGCAGCAATTACAGTGGTGGGAATTCCGGCTCGGGTAGTAGAAAACAAAGATATCAATGTTGCAGAGGTTTTTAGACCTTATGGCACACCGCTCGGGGATCTTCCCGATCCACTAGTGCGATCGTTAGAAGGATTAGTTGAGCATGTTGCAAACTTACAGGAGCGAATTGATTTGTTGGAAAAAGCCTCGGAACAGAAGATAAAAAAAACTAAATGAACTTCATGTTAAAAATCTATAGATACTATTCGTCCAAACGTTGTGTGCTGCTTCAATCATGATTTATCTTGATTACAACGCAACAGCACCAATGAAGCTTGCAGTAAAACGTTGCGTCATCGACGCATTGGATGTCTCAGGTAATCCATCATCGATCCATAGTAGCGGAAGGAGTGCTCGCGCTTTGGTTGAAAAAGCACGTGGTGAAATTGCCAGTTCATTCGGTGTATCACATGAAAATATTATATTCACCAGCGGTGCTACCGAAGCAAACACCCTGGCGTTAGCTGGTACCAAACGCAGGCGAATTCTTGTTTCGGGCGTCGAACATCTCTCGGTTCTTGAGGCTGTGGGTAATGTGGAAAAAATTGCTGTTGACCAATCTGGCCTCGTTTGCCCGGAACATCTTGAGACTCTTTTGCGACATGACGCGAATTCTGTGCTGGTTTCAATTATGCTAGCTAATAATGAGACCGGTGTTATTCAGCCTATTGCTGAGTTGGCGCGTATTGCTCACGAGTATGGAGCGTTGTTTCATTGTGACGCTGTGCAAGCACCCGGCCGAATTCCGCTACACATGGCAGACCTAGGCGTGGATATGATGACGCTTTCCGCGCACAAAATAGGCGGACCTAAAGGTATCGGTGCGCTATTCCTGGCGCCTGGGGTTGAGTTCGCATCGATATTGAATGGCGGAGGTCAAGAACGGGGGCGCCGCGGCGGCACCGAGAACGTCCCAGCCATCGCTGGTTTTGGTGTTGCCGCAAGCCATGTAAACGAGATGTTGAATAACGTTGGGCATATCGCAAGGCTTCGGGATGGAATGGAGCAGACTATCCTCGAACACGTACCGGAAGTTGTAATGCACGGACACAATGCACCGCGTCTAGTAAATACAAGTTTATTTGGGGTTGAAGGAGTATCGGCAGAAACCCAGGTAATTGCGCTCGACCTGTCAGGGATTGCTATTAGCTCTGGCTCTGCCTGTTCATCTGGAAAGGTTGCTCCTAGCCACGTCCTGAGAGCGATGGGACTATCTGAAAGTATGTCGGCTTCGTCTGTGAGGGTAAGTATCGGCGTGGAAACAAAAGAAGAGGAAATAGCGCGTTTTATAGATGCCTGGGTGTCGATTTTAAAAATGATTAAACGGCAAGTGGATGCCGCTTGATCGAAGAATTAGTTCAGTGATCCGATATGACAGATGAACCTATTTACCTTGATTATCAAGCGACAACGCCAGTAGACCCTCGCGTTCGTGATGTTATGCTGCCGTGGTTTGATGAGATGTATGGCAATCCGCATTCTAGTGATCACGCTTATGGCTGGGCAGCTGAACAAGCAGTTGAGGACGCGCGGATTCATATCGCTGAATTGATAGGTGCTAAACCGAATGAGATAACCTTTACGTCTGGCGCAACAGAGGCCAACAATTTAGCAGTGAAAGGTACTGTACGGGCGATTAAACCTGACCGTAATCATGTCGTCACCTGTGCAACTGAGCATAAATGTGTGCTGGAGAGTTGTGCTCGTTTGGAACGAGAGGGGCTCACCGTTACAATACTTCCAGTTGAAAAGAATGGCTTGCTTGATCTTGAACTGTTGGAAAGTTCGTTGAGTGAGCGCACAGCGCTTGTTTCGATTATGGCGGTTAATAATGAAATAGGAGTGATTCAGCCGCTAACGGAAATAGCAAGACTGTGCGCGAGGGTTGGTGCTTTGTTCCACACTGATGCTGCGCAAGCCGTCGCGAAAATGCCCATTGACGTTAATGTGATGGGGATAGATCTGCTTAGTATCAGCGCCCACAAACTCTACGGACCAATGGGTATCGGGGCATTATACGTTCGTCAGAAGCCAAAAATCGAAATCGAACCGTTATTAGATGGCGGTGGACAGGAACGTGGATTGCGCTCGGGCACCGTACCTGCACCACTTGCGATAGGTTTTGGTGAGGCATGTCGCTTAGGTTCGGAATATATTTCTGAAGAAGCTGAACGTATTACTCTTCTAAGGGATCAATTTTTAGAGCAAATTTTCGATAGTTTAGATGACGTAAAACTAAACGGGGACCTCGGAAAACGCATTCCCGGAAATTTAAATCTGTCGTTTCCAGACATAGACGCACAGGATCTAATGATGCGTCTGCCGAATATAGCACTTTCCTCGGGATCAGCGTGCACCACCTCCTCAGTAGCGTCATCGCATGTGTTGCAGTCGATAGGTGTGGAGAAACGTCTATTGCACAATGCTATTCGCATCGGATTTGGCAGGTTCACAGTCGAAAAAGAAGTAAACTTCGCTGCTAAAGAAATAATTCAGGCGGTTTTATCGCTAAGAAATGTTTCTCAAGTTTATGAGAAAAATTAATGATGGCTAAAATAATATTTCTCAGTGCTGAAGGCGATGCTCAGGAAGTGGATGCGCCAGAGGGGTGTTCAGTATTAGATATAGCTCATCGTAATGGTATAGATATAGAGGGAGCTTGCGAAGGCCAGATGGCTTGTTCTACTTGCCATGTGATTGTTGACCCAGCGTGGATTTCAAAGTTACCAGCGCCATGTGAGGAGGAAGAGGAGTTGCTTGATCTTGTCACAGGTCTCACCCAAACTTCCCGACTCGGATGCCAACTTACAATGATTGAGGCACTAAATGGCCTCACCCTGCAATTACCCCACCGAAAGAGCAATTTAATATTCGAAGATTAGCTTTTTGCTCTGAAGTCTTAGAAAAATTTATTTTAATAGTATAGAATCAGTTGGTTGGCAGGATCTCCCTTGTAAAAATCGGGAGCTGTAAACACAACTGGACAGCCTTTTTCATGAAATAGGGTCAATGAAAGAGATTACTCGATTTGACCGCTTTTCCCACGCTAGCTAATATTTTGTATGTTTTATGCGATTAGATACAAAATATGGTGGGTGGATCAATTTTGTTTACATATCTGTGCTTGACTAAACTTCGCATCGCAGTGAAATATTTTTCAAGCAGTCTGCTCGGTGGCCTGCTAGCATGTACTTTGGGGTTGTTTTCAGTTGCGGATGCTTCCGTTGGCGAAAACTACTCTGCCAACGCGAATGTTAGCGTCACTCAACTTCGAAGTGGCGAGCATGCGAATTTTTCACGCGTTGTTCTCGACACTACTGATCAAGTAAATGTAAAGTATGATACCAGTCCAGATGGTAAAACTATTGCTATAGTAATTCCAAGGGTGAAATGGAAAGCCCGTAATACTTACACATACTTGAGAAGTAAAAATATTGATAGAATAGAATTTGTGCCTGGTGCAGGAGGTGGCGGCTCGTTGTTGATAGAAGGAAAAAGGCAACTTGGTTTACGTTGGATAAGAGGCTTGAAGCCGAGTGGTAAATATGGGCATCGGCTAGCATTTGACGTTGTGCCCAAAACATCAAGGACCCTGCCATCCAAAGCAACTGTTATCGGCAATGCGGTCCGCGATGCTAAAGGCCAGGCAGTTCAATCAGTTCTGTCTGCAGCACCGACATCGGTAAAGAAGGTTGCATCTGGTCACGTTGTATCTCAAGCATCGCAGAAAATACCCACATTGATACATACCAAGAAAATGGTAGGCAACATTGGTTCCGCTCGCATGGATCCCTACATTGCGCTCAAAAGTGGATTTTTCTTTGCAAGTGACGGTTCGCTCGATCTCGATGATCCAGCCGCGTCTCACAATGTCGAAACAGACGCACCGTTTACTTCCGGCGTGTTTAGTGGTGCTTTTGGGATTAGTTGGGCGTCATACGGGTTGCCTCTGAGGAATGAGTTCGAGTTCACCTACAGAATGAAGGCTGACACCGACATAACTACAACGAATCGAACTAGCGGGGTTGCGCAGGCGGGAACCGCCGAAATCAGCAGCGTCAATTTTATGCTGAATAGTTTTTACGATTTTCAAACACACTCAAAGTTCTCGCCTTTTATAGGTTTGGGTTTGGGAGTTTCTCAAAATGAACTTGAGGTGAGTACGACGCTTAACGGCGCCTCACAAACATATGAGTCAGATGCGTCAATAGGTTTTGCCTATTCATTGATGGCAGGAGCAGGCTACAGAGTGTCCCCGCGTTGGCTCGTAGACTTCGTATATCGATACATCGATTCGGGAAGTTTGCGTACGGCTCTAGGTTCAGGCGGAAATACTAATCGTCGCTTTGACCGCGGCGGACTGCGGAGTCATGATATAATGTTAGGCCTTCGTTATGGTATATAGCAATATCTTTAGCCGGAATGCCAGTGATTGATCGCACTACCTTTTTTCATCGTTTAAAAAAAGCTTGTCCGGATATATGGAAGGCATACACTCGTCACCCATTCGTAGCAGGTTTAGGTGATGGAACCCTTCCAAAGGCATCTTTTCGTTACTACCTCAAGCAGGACTATATTTTTCTCATACATTTTTCCCGAGCTCACGCACTCGCAGCTTTCAAAGCGGACCGGATTGAAGATATACGAGATGCGGCAGCTACAGTGAGCGCTCTTGCCGATTACGAAATGAAACTACACATTGACTATTGTAATGAATGGGGAATAACTGAGACAGTATTAGCAAATACGAAAGAAGCTCCAGCCAACTTGGCCTACACTCGTTTCGTGCTTGAGAGAGGCATGGTTGGGGACTTATTAGATTTGCAAGTGGTGTTAGCGCCATGCATTGTAGGGTATGCGGAAATAGGCTCCTGGCTTGCAGAAGGCCCATTAACCCAGCGTCTCAATAACCCCTATAATCGTTGGATTGATATGTATTCGGGCGAGGAGTACCAAGCGATTGGACAGGCAGCAATAAAGAAACTTGACAATTTAGCTGCG
>MDTD01167929.1_pt1 | contig 11895 bp, 12 predicted proteins | sample 811221 | NCBI WGS metagenome assembly MDTD01 (sample SAMN05326646, study PRJNA326480) | marine metagenome | isolation source: seawater | place: Pacific Ocean: South West | collected 2011 | reverse complement strand
GTTTCATTTTCTTTTTCGGAACTCAAATGGTCTTCGGTGGTCAGTCGAATCGCTTGCGGTTGTAGGTCCCGCTGTCCCACAGCGACAGGAGCCAAGGGGGCTGGCGGCAAGACAGCGATGGTGGCGGCACCCTCTTGTCCCATCCAAATGGGATCTCGCGGGTCGACACCGCTCATTTGCTCCTGTGTCGCTTCAAGACGCTTAAGCTCTTCAGCGTGGGCTTGGAACCGAGCAACTTCCGCCGCTGTCGCTCGCTCGAGCCCTTCCTTGACGCTGTCGGCCTGTCGCCCACCGGCGATGGCTGCCGCCACAACGAAGAGGGCGAAAAGCAAAATGATGCCAAGGGCCGCCCTATCCTTGCGGAGAATACGCCACTCTAAGTTTAGAACCGTCCGCCACATCGTCACACCACCTTCACACGATTGGCTGCCCAGCGTGCGAGAAAAAACGCTAGGAGGAACCACCCCAGAAGGGCCACCGCGCTCAGGAGGTGTACATCGAATCCGTAGGTCGGCTTCGGGGGCTGATAATCAAATTCTGGAGCATTTTTCCAGAGCTCCGGTCCGGCTCGATAACTCCAGCCCTCAGCACCTGCTTTTTCGGAGAAAGCCTCATTGAGGGAATCAACGAAATTCTGGCGCCAGGTCTCGGCATATCCCGTGAAGTGTCGGTGATGGGCCACATCTGTCCCACTAAAGGCCGATGAGAGCGTCCGCATCGCCACGTAGGGCGAAAGGAACGACACCCAGTTCATCACTGACTCTTGGGCAGCGACGCGGTCGTCGAGTTCCTTGATGTAGTGGTCGAATACCGTGTTTTCCCACTCGGCCGTGAACTTGAGCATCAAGCCATCCTTGTAGGTCTTGATACGCTTGGCCTCGTCTTCATCTGCGAAGAAGTCGAGTGCGTCCTCTGAGATCCCCTCAGCTTCCAGCGTATCGGCCACCTTAGCCTCGACAAAGACGTCTTTATCCGTATTGCCGTCCAGCCCCTTCTTAAGGCTTTGCGCGACCTGCCTTGCCATCTCAGCCTGACTCGGGAGTGGCTCCAGTATCCCAGACACCTCGGTTGCAGCCCGCGGGGTCACCAAACAGAATAACCCCCACAGTCCCACCATCGCGACCAAGGCCCCGCGGGATGTTTTTGCAATGGCCGACGCAAACAAGGTCAGTCCTGCAAATACACCGAAATAGAGACCATAACTTAGGGCAAGCAGGCTAAGGCGTGCCAGCGTATCTCCATCGCCACCACCCAAGGTCCACAAGACGCCAACGATGATCAAGGCGGCTGGAACCAAGAGAATAACGATCACGAACAATAGCGCCAGGGTCTTACCCCAAAAGAGGTCCCCTTGTTTGACCCCTGTGCTCAACACTTGGCGAAGGGTGCCGCGCTCTCTTTCACGGCTCCACAAGCCATAGCCCAAGGCGATGATGAGCAGTGGTACGAGAAGCAAAAAGACGCTTGCCACCGAGAATGAGCCCAGTCGTTTGGAGCCACCCGAGTCTTGTGCTTCGGAATGAGAAGCAAGGCTCCGTTTATGGGCTTTAATTTCCACAGAGCGACCGAGGTAGGGCGAGACTCCCGGATCAATTGCAGTGACCACACTGGTCGGCGCAAACACATGGGTTCCGTAATGGGCTGCCGAGTGTGGATTTCGCTCCCCTTGGCCTTCCCATTGGGTTTCGGCTCTATCCATCGCGTTTTCCCGTGCCTCTTGGGCGCGAGTGGTTTGCTGAGCTCCAAAGGCAAGGGCCGCGATTGCGAGTATGATGACAATCACACCAAGGAGGCGCATGCGGCCGTCTCGGACGATTTCGCGGACCTCTTTGCGAGCGACGTGTTTGATCATGGATGCGCTCATGCTACTCGGTCATCTGCTCCAGGTAGATTTGCTCAAGCTCATTGTGCGAAACGTCGGCGGCATTGAATTCTTTGACCAGGACGCCTCGCTTCATGATCCCGATGCGGGTTCCAACTTCACGGGAGCGGAAGAGGTCGTGAGTCGCCATCAAGACGGCGACACCCTCATCTCGCAGGCTTGCCACGAGCTGAGAGAACTCATTGGAAGCCTTGGGATCGAGGCCCGAGGTGGGCTCATCGAGCAGTAGCAGTTCCGCTTGTCGAGCAATCGCCATCGCGATCCCGACCTTTTGGCGCATCCCCTTAGAGTAATTACCAACCGGTCGCTCGATAGCATCCTGGGGCAATCCGGCTCGAATCAGGGTGTCGCGCAGTTTGGCCTCTGAGGTCTCTTCGCATCCTGCGAGCGTGGCAAAGTACTCCAGGTTCTCAATCCCCGTCAGATTGGGGTAGAGCATCACATTTTCCGGAATGTAGGCCAGGGCCTTCTTCGTCTCTAGGGCGTGGTTACGGACCTCTAAGCCTTTGATTTTGGCGCTTCCTTTGGTGGGCTCAATGAAGCCCAGGAATAGCTGAATCGTGGTGGTTTTACCGGCTCCATTGGCGCCTAGGAGGCAAAAGACTTCGCCTGCATCCACCGCGAGATCTAGACCCCGAAGCGCCACGTGGTCTCCGTAATGTTTCACCAGGCCTTCTGCCTGCAAAATCATCGTACTCTCCTTGGTTTAACCCAACAGGGCGCATCATAAGGCTTACGACCGATCTGTCCACGGCAAACGCCCGCCGTCTCTACCGGGTTCCCCTAGGGGGCGCTCAGAAACGCGACGGTCGCCTCAATAAAAGCCCTCGGGGATGTCACTGGGCTCATATGCCCACCTGGTATGGGCACTAATCTGCGGTCGACACCGCGAGCCGCAAGTACCCGGCAAACCTCTTGTTCCACCCCAGGAGACTCTTCACCCATCGCGATCATCGTTGGGGCTTGAATGCTGTCGTAGGTCGATGCTGGACTGAGGTCGACGCCCAAATCATAGACCTCTCGTGAGACCTTGGGCCCTACTTGGAGAAAGGCTTGCTGGTGGCGTTCGCTCATGGCAGTCCAGGCTCCCTTGCCGCCCCAGAACTCGATGAAGAGTTTCATCCACTCCTCATCACCACCGTTTTCAGGGGTCAGCAACTTGGAATCACCAAAGGCCAGCATCTCTTCTTTGAAGCGCTCCTCACCATCCGAGAGGATGCTGCCCCACAGTACGGGGTCGTGAACCACGATGCGGCGCACACGGTCTGGTCGCTCCAAGGCGAGGCGAAAAACAATCGCACCGCCGTAGCTATGTCCCACGAGATCGATGGGGCCTTCCATTTCATCGATGAGGCCCAAAAGGTAGGCCACATCGACACTCCAGGCCTCGCCTCCGGACCAGGCTGGACCTGCGGGATAGCCTGATAAATCCGGTGCATGACAGGGACCGGGAAGTGCCTTCATCAAATGGTGCCACTGCCGGCCCGACAGGCCCGAACTATGAACGAGTAAGGTTTGCATATTCCATGGGTACCAGAGCTTAAGTGGGTTGGAAACGAGACTTGAGCAACCTCTCCCTCCCTCTCGTTCCTCAACTGGCTTGCTTCACGTACTCGACCCTGGTTACATCGTGGTTTGGAGCGACTCTTCGTCGAAGTCTGCTCAACAGGGGGAGTCATGAAGTACGTTGCGATGCTTTGCTTGATTGTCGGCCTGAGCTCGGGCTGCGGTGATGAAGCAGTGAGTAATCCAATTGCAGATAGTACATCCCCGGGCGCCGACATCGGCATATCGACTGATATCATCGGAGTCGATGTGCAAGCTGAACCAGCCGCGCAGCCGCCTCCCTTCTACCTGGGAGGAGAGCGTCCAGCGACCTACTACATGCCTTACGATTATGACGGGGCGACGCCCGTTCCGATGATCATCGCTTTACATGGTTATGGTGGAACTCCGAGTGAGTACGATGCGTATTTTGGCCTCAGTAAGGTCACGAAGGAATCTGGCGTGATGCTCGTCCTTCCTCAAGGAACAACGAACCCAGGAGGAACGAATTTTTGGAACGCGACTCCAGCCTGCTGCAATTACTACGGCTCAGCTGTGGATGACGTCGCGTATCTGAGCGGGTTGATTGAGGAAGCGCAGCTTACTTTTAACGTGGATCCCAAGCGTATCTACCTTATCGGCTTCTCAAACGGTGGCTTCATGTCCTACCGAATGGCCTGCGAGCGCTCGGAACTCATCGCCGGCATTGTGAACTTCGCGGGGGCCGCATACGACGATCCAGCCGATTGCGGCCAGCCTGAACCAGTGTCCGTGTTACACGTGCATGGCACCTTTGACCTCATCATTCCCTACGATGGGCTTCTGTCGAATCCAGGGCTCTCTGTCGCGGATATTCCCACTGTGCCCCAATGCCTCGAAGCGAGTTGTAGCGACACGTTTCAAGCCTGCCAATCAGACGACGGATGCAAGACCTATTACGATTGCACCTTGAGTTGCGTGCAGCGCGCAAACCCCGATCCCTGCTACGAAGCATGTTGGAACGACGCAACGACGGAAACGAAGCTCCTTTGGATGCCTGTCGGAACGTGCGGGGTATCCAAGGGATGTTACGGCGATTGGACCATCCCCTACGAAGGATACCCAAGCGCACCTGATGCGGTCGCAAGGTGGTCCAAAAGGAATAGCTGCGGGAAGGAACCTACAACCGGAACCTCACTCGACTTAGTGCTCGATATTCCTGATGCCGAGACCGTTACCCAGCGATATGCAGACTGTCCCAGCGGGATCTCCACCGAACTCTGGAGTATCACCTACGGCTCCCACGCCCCGGCTTGGACGGCCAACTGGAGCGGAGCGATTATCGAGTGGCTCCTTGACCAACATAAACCCTAGTCATCCACCTCAAGGTGCGTTCATGCGAATATACTGCCGCAATGTCCTTCTCGTCTTCCTGCTGACTTGGTTGTTGATAGGCTGTGGAGACGAACAAGCTGCTTCCACCACGGTTGAGGCTTCAGCAGCGTCGACTCCAACCATGTCTCCTTCGAGCACCTCAAAGCCCAATGTTCAAACGAGTGCCACGAATAAGGTGGTGCAGGTCAAGGAGGCTCCGTTTGAGAAACAGGTGGTGCAACCGGAGGAAAAGGCGCTTGCGCCCGAAACACCCGAGCAAATTCAGGCCCAATGCCAAGGATTGTTGAAGAGCGCATGGAAGGGTTTAGGTCCGGCATTCAACGCACTGAAAATCGAGAATTATGCTGCCTTGGAGTCGGATTACTTCACCGGGTACGACGGACGAAAATTCGTCAAAGTATGCACATTCCTCAGCCGTGACGACCGTGCATGCTTGGCGGCTGCGTCCAACCCCGTTGACGCCATGCATCCTTGCCAAATCGATAGCTCTAAGACCAAGGGCAAGACCCTGACCTGGCCCACCGTGCCTGGGGAAAGTCCGCTATTTAAGGCGGCTAAGCGACCGAAGGCTGAACAAAGCGCGCTCATCAAGCGCATGAAAGGCGTGTGGAAAAATAAGACGGGATTTCGTTCTGAAACCTGGACAATCGATGGGGTGGGGAAGGTTGCGGTTGAACGCTTTAAAACCGATGGCACGCCCGAAAAAACTCGGGCTACTGATAACTACACCCTCTCATTTCCGACCGTGTTACATGCCAAGCGACTCTATGAGCGTGGCAGTTTCCAGCATTTGACCTTTTTGATGGTGGGAGAGTCCGAGTTTTACGCCAGCGGAAACCTCTTATACGGAGCCTATGACCTCAAGGATGGGAAGACATTTGTCTTCAAAGCTCTTTACGATTGGGGCATCGTTCAAGATGGTCGCTGTACCATTGTCACGAAGGCGGGTCAGGTCCTGGATGCAACCTGCGTACAAAGTGACGAGACATTCACCGTCACTTACCAGATTCCAGGTAAGAAACGTTGGCGACAGGAGACTTTTGAGCCCACCGAGGTGACGTATCCGGTGGTCAATAACCATGCGTTGGCACCTCAATTGGTGAAGATGGGGCATTTTACGAAAAAGCCCTAGGCCCTGGTGGGTTTGCCCTTTCAGATCGGCTGTGGGATGCTACGCAGCGATTTAGCTCACGAGGGGTGACTGAGTCGAACCATGAATCAAGGGGGAAATATGGCTTCGCGTGTAATCGGCGCATTTGTTCTGTTGGCAGGCGTACTTCTGATCGTTGGAGGCACTGGGGAATGGATCACATATGGCGAGGGGACCGAGTTTAAGGCCACCATGGGCCTACAGGACATGACCGCATGTGAGATGAAATGCAAAGACGGTGTCTGCGAAGAGGACGGCGATAAAGCGTGCGAAAGCAAGACCTACGAAGAAGCCGTGAAGTTGTTGGATGCGCAAATTGCCGCCATGCCTGGCGGAGGTCCACTGGCAGTAGGAACCAAGGTTTTATGTGATTGGCAGAGCGGCGGAGTTCAGTACCCCGGTCAAATTACCAAGATCAAAGGCAAGAAAATCGTCGTGAAGTACGACCAGGATGGACGCACCGAAGACACCACGATAGACAAGTGCACCCATGAGAGTGGAGAAAAGCTCGGTCAAGCGAAGGCTTCGCCCCAAAAAGTCCAACTCACCAAGCAAAAAGAAGCGATGGAGTTGATTGGGCAGGTCGGCTTCTATCTCTTCTTGGTCATTCTTGTCGGAGGCATATGCCTCATCCTGGGCGGTATTCTGCTCATCGTTCCGAATCTCCTGCCAACCGGAAGCGTCACGTCGCTGACGCTGAATATCGGACGGCAATTGGCCTATCTTCCCTTTCTCGCCTGCGCCGGACTCTTCTTCTACGCCTATAGCGAGGCTTCGGGTGCGAATCCGAATGAACCCGTTGATTTTGGGGCAATCTTAGCCCTCTTTGGTATGGGCTATAAACTCACCGCTGTTGGAGCCCTGGCTGGGGCAACACTCGGAAAGCTTGGCTATGGCCAGCATAAGAAGAATGCACTCTTAAACGAGGTGAAGGAGACAGCCGCAGCCGCTGCAGCGCCTGCCGCCGAAGAAGCGCCTGCCGCCGCCGCAGCGCCTGCCGCCGAAGAAGCGCCTGCCGCCGAAGAAGTACCTGCCGCCGAAGAGGCACCTGCCGCCGAAGAAGCACCTGCCGCTGAAGAGGCGAGCTCGGATGCTGCACCTGCCGCTGATGACGGCGAAGAAAAAGAGGACGCGTAGGCTCTTTTTTCGATCAAAACCCTTGTGATTAACATCTAAGTTCTAGAGCGCTCGCACAGGTCCGGATGGGGCCTGTGTGGGCGACTCTGGGTCGTGTCGATGGTGTCGTATGTGAGGTTTGTATGGGTCGGATACTAACGCTCGTGTGTCTGATGTTGATGGTGGGTGGCTGTGCCACAATGGCCACACAGGCGTCTTGTCCGAGGCTTCATGTCACGCAGGTGCATGTCGACGAGCCAGTGCCCGAGAGTCTGTGGGAAGCAACTGATTCAGCGACGAGGGATGGCCGCGAGTCAAATCCCGGCGAGTCAAACTCTGTACCAGGGCCGGACTCTCTGATGGATGCAACGTCTCCGGACAAGCCATCTACACGCAGGGTTCACGCGCGAGTTACACGGGATTAGTCCACCTTTTTGGGTGAGGGTTTCAATGGCTTAGGCGGGTGCATGGCCTTCTTTCGCGATGCATTTTGGGCGCGGCTCCTCCTGGCACACCATCGGGTCCTGGATGTAGAACTTGCAACCTTGGAGGGGATTCCTATGCTTTGTGGCGCGGCGGATATTCATGCCGCGTCTCAAACAGATTCTGTGCTTGAAAGGAGCCACCCCGAATGAAAGTTATCTCAACCCTTGTTGCTACCCTCTTCTTTGTTGGATGTGCGACGGCTGATAGTGCCGAGAAGGCAGATCCTGCACCGGCTGCTGAAGCAGCTCCGGCTGAAACAGCCGTACCCGAGCGCGCACCGACAGTAGAGGCCGAAAAGCCTGCTGCACCCGAGTTTGCCCATATGACATGGGACCAGGTTTCGGCAGCCATGGCCAAGGGCGCAACGCTATGTGACGCACGGTCCAAGGGCGGCTTCGATGCCGGTCATATCAAAGGTGCGGTACATACTCCCTACCGAGAAGAGAACGGTATGGCAGCGCTTCCTGCGGATAAGGCCAGCCAGTTGATCTTCTACTGCGGCGGTCCTGCTTGCAGCGCAAGCCTCAAGGCAGCCAAAGTGGCAGCTGGTCTTGGATACACCAACATTGGTGAGTACAAAGGCGGCTACCCTGAGTGGAAAAAACTCAACGCGGCCAACTAATTAAACCGTCCAACAAACAAAGCCCCCACGTCATGGCATATGACGTGGGGGCTTTTTTAATCGTGTCTATCGCCACGAACAGAAGAGCTCTAAATTAGCTCAACGTTACGGAAAGACGATTCCTGTGTTGTCGTTAGCAAACGGTACCCCGACGGCCTGGACGATAGCTGACTTGGCTGTGTAGCTTGCCAGTGAATATCCGTAGCCACCTGCTCCAATGGTGATGCCAAGAAGCTTATAGCCTACACCGGAGTAGGAGATACCCTGCTTGACAGTATCTGGGTCTACTCCGCCTTCAAGCAACAAATCGTTCAGGCTAGCGTCCCAGAATGTGTAGGTGGCGCCGGATACTACGGCGGCGGAAGTGGAGCTGGAATGTACACCTACAATGGCGGCGGCGGCGGCGGTGGCTCTTCTTGGGTGGATAACCTCAAGGTTTCTTTGGCGGCATCGGAAGCAGGAGCAGCCCAAGAAACGGGTGGTACAACCCACCCGCTCTATAAAGCCACAGCGGGTCGTGGCGGGAACGGTAAGACCGATCCTTTCGATGAGGCTAAGAAAGGCGGACCGGGTTCAGACGGTCTCATCATCCTGACACTCTAGGTCAATTTAGCGCCCAATGACGTTGCTAAATTAGTACTTCACGTTGAAGTTCGCCCATTCACAACTGCGCTCGTTATCGACCTCGAAGAGGATACACAGTGACACGCAGTTTGCCAGAGTTGCGTTCTCCTCGACGTAAAGCTCTGTTCCATTGCCTGCAATGACGGCACATTCGCGAACGGCCATCTTGCAAAGGGCAGATTCCGGCATGGTGTGTTGGATGCCGTCGAGGAGCCAGTTGATGGGAGAAGAGCAGTTGTGCGTCCATCCGCCTTGTTCTCCAATGACTGGTGCACAGGGATCGGGCAGGTTGTGGTTAAAGCACAGATTGGGGTAGGTCGATGGCTCGGACAGTTCGACCTCCACACTGTCGCACGTCGCTGAGAGGGTCGCTCGTACCCAGGCGACTCTGCCGACAGGGGACTCAATCACTGTGTAGCGAGGCTTTCCACCACCGAAAAGAACCAAATCTCCGATATGTTCATGGACGTCATTCATGAATAAGATAGGTGCAGGCTCACACAGTGTTCCCTCGCACGCCCCGCTGGCACTGCAGACATCCTCCAATGTCGCCTGATTGTCGTCGTCACATGGAGTTCCGATGGGCTTGTAGCTGGGGATGCATGTATCGCCCATAATTTGATAGGTCTGAATGCATCCGCTGGGAAGCGGACATTCGAGAGGCTTCCCCATACATGAGCCCTGGCCATCACATTGGTCGTCTGTGGTGGTTGCGTCGCCGTCATCACAGGAGGCACCAGCATTGCTGTACATCGGATTGCATCCGCAGCTTGACGCTTGATATCCGTCAATACATGGCGAGGGTGCCGGGCAGTTCAAGGCGCTTCCGATACAGAAGCCTTCGCCGTTACAGGCATCGTTATGGGTGTCTGGGTTTCCATCATCACAACTCACGCCCTGCGCAGCGTTGTATTCTGCACACGTCCCGTCCTCTGCGGTTTGTTGAAGCCTACAAGTCGTGGGTGCTGGGCAAGCGGTTGATGCCATTAATTGTGGAGAGTCCAGATCAGCATCGGGTGTCGATAGATCGGTTAAGCAGCCAAGGCTCAGGCTCAAGCTTAGAAGAAAGGTCACACCCAAATGTGACCTCTGGTTGCTGCGCCGCAGTTGCATAATAGAACTCCCCCTCCTGAATACGCGTTCCTAGTACTGATGATCGACTAGGGTTTGATATTCGTTTCCGCCCATTCACAGGTGCGATTGATGTGTTCTGGAAAGGCAGCACACTGCGCCTCACATGTTCCCAGCCCGACCGCTCCGTCGGCGTAGAGTTCTTTTCCTGCCCCATCGATGATTGCACAGGGGCGAAGTGATGCACCACAATCATATGGGTTCGGTAGCATGAGCTTTTCGCCATCAAGGAACCAATGAATCGGTGACATGCAGTTGTAGCTCAGATGTCCGTCTGAAGTGGCCACAGGTTTACATGGGTCATCCAGGGCATGATTGAAACACATATTGGGGTGGGATGAAGGCGTTGAGAGCTCGATGCTCACTTCATCGCAGGCCATGCTGAGGGTGGCCTTAACCCACGCTACTCGGCCAGCAAGTGACTCCAGAACGACGAATTTAGATTCACCGGGGCCGGATAGCGTTGCATGACCTGTTTGTTCATTGGCCCCATTCGCAAAGAGAACCGGTGTACTTCCGCAGGGTGTTCCCTGGCATTTCCCTTGAGCATTACAGACATCGTCCATGGTGGATGGATCGCCGTCGCTGCATGTGGCTCCTTTGGGTTTGTTGTGAGGGATGCATTGTCCCGCCTCAATGCCGTAGGCGATGATGCAACCCTCAGGCTCAGGGCACTCCGTCGGTTGACCCAAACAGACCCCTGCACCATTACAGCTGTCGGCGGCGGTGTGCTCTAAACCGTCGCTGCAAGGGGCTCCTAGCGGTAGATGCTTAGGGACGCATATGCCACCTATAAGCGTGTAGCTTGGTGTGCAGTCAGTCGTCGCCGGGCACTGGATGGAATCGCCTGAACATCCACCGTTTCCGTCACAGCGGTCATTCATTGTACTCGGATTGCCATCATCGCAGACGGCGTCTGGGCCTGCGAAAACCGGCATGCATTTGGAGCCAACATTTTGGTAAGTTGAGATACACTTAGACGGAGCTGGGCAGGTCGGCGAACTGCCTTGGCAGAGTCCCTGACCATTGCAGGCATCGCCTGCTGTGTTGGGGTCGCCGTCATCACAGACCGTACCGTGTGGGGCATAGGTCTCGGTGCAGCCTTGTTCCGCGCTTTCTTGTTGGATAATGCATACTCGCGGAAGAGGGCATGTATTGGTGGGGTTTAAGCTACCGCTCTGTTCAGCGGCCATCTCAGTCTCGTCGAGGCAGGCGGATGTTGCTCCGACCATGGCTATTGCCAGGCTAAAGACCAGAATAAGTTGTTTTGCACGATGGTCGTGAAGCATTACCTTCCTCTCTCACCGGCCCCCAGCTGGATCGAACGGACAGCGTGAAGCCATCATTCCGATCAATCTGAAGTTTTTATATGAATCAGGCTGCTGCGCCACTCATACGCTCACAGCTTCACGTTATAATTACCCCACTTACAGGTTCGATTCGGATTTCCCTGGAAGGAATTACACTGCCCCGTGCACTCGAGAAGTGCGGTTCCGCCGCTAACGAATAGGGGCGCTCCTTGTCCGCCTAGGACGTTGCAAGCCTGCTGCTTCGTTGTGCACTCCTGATAACCAGGCATCGTCGTCTTTTGGCCATTGTGGAACCAATTAATGCTCGAGACGCAGTTCCAGATGAACACACCATCATTGAGTACCGGAGCACAGGGATCGGCATGGTTCTGGTCGAAGCAAAGGTTGGCATAGTTTGAAGGTGCTACAAGCTCAATACTGAGGTTTTCACAGCTTGAAGAAAGAGAGGCTTTGACCCATGCCACGCGCCCACCGGCCGACTCCAACAGGACAGGTTGCGACTCATTAGGGCTGGTCAACTTCACGTGGCCGACTTGAGCATTTGCCGTGTTGGAGAACACAACATTGGCTGAGTTACAGCCAATGCCTTTGCACAACCCAGTACCGTTGCAGGTATCCTGAAAGGTGTTCGGGTTGCCATCGTTACAGGCTGCCC
>MDTD01035825.1_pt1 | contig 11895 bp, 13 predicted proteins | sample 811221 | NCBI WGS metagenome assembly MDTD01 (sample SAMN05326646, study PRJNA326480) | marine metagenome | isolation source: seawater | place: Pacific Ocean: South West | collected 2011 | reverse complement strand
TGTCTGCTTGCCATTCAAAATTCCTTGCGATAATTGTGTATGAACCAAAAGCCGCGCCAATAATGATGGCACTGATGGCCAAAGCGATCAGCATTTCAACTAAAGTAAATCCTTTTTCAGTTAGCATTCAACGTTCTTTTAAAAGTGTTGACTGCACGTCCATCACGGTTCGATAAGTGAACCGATATCGTATATACTTTGCTGCCACTTGCAGTTTCAACGACTTCTATTTTTCTATAGTGACAGTTCTTCCAATTTTTAGGATTGCCCCCTGTGCATTCAGTTGATGTTGATGAAATTTCACCAAACAATTTTGTAGCAGCCGTTTTCCATTTTTCCTGTTTTTTTTCAACTGTTGATGTTTGACTGGATGGTGAAAATGAAAAATTTACATCGTGGTAATTAGCTACATTCTTTGTATCTACAACAATATCTTCCATGATCATATTGGCCAGCATGTTTCCTTTTTCACGGTCAATAGAATTTAATAGAACACGCGATGACGATGTGGTGATGCCATAAACAGCAACAAACCCAATTCCAACAACGGCGGCTGCAACTAATGCTTCAATTAAACTGACGCCACTTTGTTTTATCATCTGTTTGTCTCGCACCAATTTGGTATAACATTGTTATTTTGATCATACGCAACTTTGTTGGCAGGACAAGATCCATCGGTCGATCTATGCAATTCATAAAAGCCTGTAAGCCATATCATAATTCTGTATGCTTCTCCTTCATATGATAGTTCATATCCCGTTGTGTCGGTTGAAACTGTTCCATTTGCAAAAAAGCATAATTCGGTGGAAGGGTTAGTGAAACCGCTTGAGATTGCTTTTTGAGCAAGCAAGTTTGATGTGATACTTTGAGCACCAGAGTGTCCTGTTGCATCTTGAAAGGTCGAAGCATTATACGCAGTACAAGTTGTAGACGTATTGGTATTGATACTTTCATAAAGCCTTAGTTCTCTTGCAGAGTTGTAGTTAACTAACAAGAACATCTTTTTCTCTTTCACACTATTGATCCTTGCGTAATCTATAAGTTTAGTGACTGTACCTAAATCACTATTAATTGTCCTTGAGGACGTCCAGCTAGCTATATTTGGAACACTTATGCCTGCAATAACACTGATGATTGCAACAACAATAAGAATTTCTAGCAATGTGAGACCTTTTTCTGCTAAACTAGGTGGCATCATAATTTATAACGCCATCACTTCTGAGAAGTTCAATTGATTTGTCCATAAGAACCATACCGTCTGCAGCACCAGTTTGCATGATGGTTGGGATTTGAAATACCTTATCTTCCCTGATTAAGTTTTGAATTGCTGGATTGCTGATCATGATCTCAAAAGCTGGAACTCGCCCATTGCCATCAGTCCTTAAAAGTAATCTTTGTGTAATAGCGGCATTGAGAGATAACGCAAGTTGCGCCCGAACTTGAGCTTGCTGTCCGCTAGGAAACACATCGATAATACGGTTGATTGTATTTGGCGCACCACTGGTGTGTAATGTAGCAAGAACTAAGTGGCCAGTCTCAGCCGCTGTAAGTGCGAGTTGAATCGTTTCGAGATCTCTTAATTCCCCAACAAGTATAATATCTGGATCTTCACGTAAGGCTGCTTTCAGAGCAGATGAAAACGTTGTTGCATGAGAGCCAATTTCTCTCTGAGAAATAATTGAATTATTCTCAGCATGTAAATATTCTATTGGATCTTCAATGGTAATAATTTTTTTTTGGTGATTTGTATTTAGATAATCTATCATAGCAGCTAAGCTCGTTGACTTTCCTGAGCCAGTTTGCCCGGTAACTAGTATCAATCCATTTTTCTTTTCAAGAAGCTCTCGAACCACCGGAGGAAAATTTATCTCATCAAACTTCATTGCATTTTCTTGAAGTATTCTCAAAACCACATTAATGCCATCTTGGGAGAAATAGGCGTTGCCGCGCAATCTGAAATTTTCTAGACTGATACTAAAGTCAGCATTCTTTTCAGCTTTAAGTGTTGCTAATATTTCTTTATCTAAAACCTCTTCTAGAAATTTACGAATATCATCATTTTTAGCAACTTGATCTTCTCTTTTATGCACAAGTCCATCAATTCGTAAAGCAATAGGCTTGTTAGAGGAAAGGTGAATATCAGATATTCCCTCAGTTTTTGCCAATTCTATTACAATATTTTTCATCTTTAGCCCTTAATCATATACACATTACTACCATTTACCATTGTAACTATTGCTTAAAAAATGTTTAATATCTTGACCTTATAATGAAATGTTAAAAATTTGAATTAAATGGCAGAAAATAAATCATTTTCAAACACAGGTGTAGGTGAAAAACTCAAAAACCTGTTTAGCTCTGCAAACTTTAAGTTAGGTTCAAGTAAGGATAAAGTCTCACCTGAGCCTGGTAGAGGAACTAACAAAGCTGGCTTACTATCAAAATTTTCTAATTATATTATTTCAATGTTGAGCGAGTATTCTGTTCAGCAAGAAGAAGTTGTGGGGATAGATATAACGCCCAATTCAATCAAACTCGCGCAACTTACGAAAAAAGAAGAAGGATGGCTCGTTGAAAAATTAGCATACCGTCGTTTAGATCGAATTGAAGATGTAAAATCAAGTGCTGCAAAAATTTCAGAAGAAATTGAGACCGCTTTTAAATCTGGTAAGTTTACGACGACTAATGCAGCTGTGTCATTACCTGTCTCAAGTTCAATTGTTAAAGTCATAACGATGCCTCTCATGACAGAAGCAGAAATGCAAAAGGCTATCGAATATGACTCATTATGGGAAAACCTTACCCAATTGCCCGATGCTCTAGAAGAGTATTCAATATTCCATCAAACCATAAGAAAAGATAGCGCACAAAATTTAATGGACGTTTTGTTTGTAGCGTCAAAACTATCTGATGTTAACCAGTATATTGATATTGTTAAAAATGCACAGATGAACCCAATTGTAATGGACGTCAGATGTTTTGCCCTTCGAAATGCATTCGAAACAAAAAACATAAAAGAAATGACCAAAGCACCTTTAGCGATTTTAGAGATGGGATTGTATGAGAATTATTTACTCATTCTGAAGGAAGAAGTTCCATTTGTAAGCGATATATTTGTTAGTTCAAAAGATAAAGAATTACTTGGCATTGATAATAATGATGAAAAAACATTCAACTCTATTATTGATCGCTTCGCAATGCAGATAAAGCAGAATCTAGACTCGTACTCCACACGTTTTAAATCTGAGAAAGTACAAAACTTATTTATTGTTTCTAACTCACCAAATATAAATCAGATATCCGAGGCTTTTACAAAAAAATTTTCCGAAATGACTGTTATGACCCTTGATCCATTCAGTACTATGCAAGTACCCCGGCAAATTACTGAAAAGTTAGATGCAGAAGCTAATAATTCTTCATTTACAGCAGTTACAGGACTTGCAACAAGAAAACTTGATATTTTTGGGTACTATCAAAAAGTTACTGGTGTAAATAATATTAACCTTCTACCTAATCGAGAGGGTGTGAGAAAGACACAAAGAACTAAATTTTTATCAGGGTTTGCTTTGGTCGCAATCATCGGAATACTTTTTATTTCATCTTTAATTATTGGCTACAATTATATTTCAAAATCTTCTGATAATAGTGAAAGTTTAGTTAACTATGAGTTGGTTGAAAATCGATTATCAGAATTACAAATGAAAATGATGCAATTAAAAAATGATAATAAAAATTTAATTGAAGGTCTAAAATTATCTGAGACAGCAACAACAAATCAATATACTGCAGCCAAAGTTCTTGTCGAACTTGCAGAAAAAGCCGGAATGAATATAGCCCTTGCTACAATTCGCTTTGATGGCAATATATCTTATGAAATTGAAGGCGAAGCTCTTTCTGATAGTGATGTAATTAAATATTTATCAAGAATAAGAGAAATAGAAATTTTTGACTCTGTTGTTCTTGAAAAATCATATATTGCTCAGGAAGGATCAAATATTAAAGCATTTATTATTAATATTGATGTAAAAAATGAATTTATGAATCTACAAAACTTAGGAACATCAGAAGAGGTTAGTGAGTAAACGTATGGCATCTTTTTTAGATATGGATATTAAAGATCTTTTTTCAAAAAAAGATAAAGAAGTATCTGGGTCTAATAATAAAAAAAGTAAAACTGGAAGTGTAGATCGAACTGTCATAAAGCGAATAGCCATAGCTATACTTCTTACGGCAATTGTGATTGGGGTTTATTTTTTTTATTTGAAACCCAATCTTAATTCACAGCAAAACCAAATAAATCAAGTTAATATTTGGAAACAGCAAATAGGCAGCTGTATTAGTGAGATCGAAAATTTAGAGAAAAATATTGAAATACTTACTTCTGAAAGTGAACTCAAGGGCGTACTTTTTGTGAGCGATGATGAGTTTGAAAATTTTTATGCTGAACTAACGGAGGCCTCCATTCGTAATGGTCTTAAAATTTTAAATATTACTCGTGGTGAAGAAATTCCAGTTAGAGTGTCAGAGGAACAACAAGCTAACTCTTCATACAACTATGTGCCGATAAGTACTTCAATACCTTGTGATCAGAATTCAAAATATGCTGGTCTGGTCGTCTCCACTACTACCGCACAGAATGATCCAAATTGTACTGGTGATGACTGTGGGCCAATAGCTTATTATAAAATGAGTGTAGAATACGAAATTGAGGGAGGTTTTTCTAATTATGTTAATTTTAGAAATATATTATCAAACAAGCCTAAAATAGTTAACATAGAGAAAGAAGAAATTTCAAAGAACGAGGGTTCAGGTATGATTACCGCAAAGGCAACTGTATCATTAGTAAAAACTGTGGAATGATTTATGAAGTATCTATTTAAAATAATTACTGTCTTTATACTTTTTAGTATGAATTCAACATATGCTGAAGATCCGTTTTCGAGAAGTTTTAGTGCGCCTGCAAATTCATCTGGAGAAGTTGCAATAATAGAAAACGGCTCTGATGGCGTCCATCCGATGATGCAGTATGACATTAAAAAATACTTTGTTAAAGGTGTCATCTCATCAACCCAAGGATCAATAGCAATAATGAGTGTTGCGGGAGGAAAAGATTATATTTTGTTTGTCGGTGATCCAATTGGAAACGACATGCATATTATCAAGACTATTTCGAGAGACTTTATTATTGCTGGAAAAAATTCAACGGACGAAGAAACCACGATTCCTGTTTCTAATCCAATAATACCATCAGGCATGTGATAATGAGTATGAAGATGAAGAAATTTAATTATTTTGCAACGATAATACTTGTTTTACTTTTAACAGGTGCATGTGCGACATCAAATAAAGTCACAGAACCATTTAATCCAAAGGACTTTGCAGATCAACAGATTGAACTTGTTAATGATACAGCTGAATTAGGCCCACAACTTAAAAATGAACTTGCAGAGGGTGTAGATAGAAGAACTTTTATTGATGAAAATATGGTAACGGACTATACTAAAATTATAAATAAAAACTTTGCCGCTACTTTCCCGATCTCAGTTAATTTTGATAATGTTGATATAAGAACTGTTATGCAAACTTTTTCCGTTGTGACCGGAAAAAATATTTTAGTTGGTGATGAAGTTCAAGGAAATGTAAAAGCTAGAATATTAAATGAGGATTGGGATGATGTATTAGAGGCTATTTTGGAAATGAAGAATATTGCTTTAACGCTTAGTCCTGATACAAATATTGTAAGAATACATACAAAAGACGTAATTTCTGCACAAGAAGAATACAATAGAAAGAGAAAAGCTGAGGTAAGGCAGGCCATGGAACTCAGCAAATCAATTGAACCAGTAAGATCTGAAATTTTCAAATTATATTACAGTGAACCCGCAACAGTTAAAACGCAGATTGAAGATGTCTTGTCTAATATGGATGCTACAGCAGCCGCTGGAGAGGGAGCTGCTGCATCAAGCTCCGGCGCAAGTGATAGAGTAAAAATCACTGTCGACACTAGATTAAGGGCCCTCATTGTATTAGGAGGAAAGGCTGATCTTGATTTTATTGAAAAGCTTGTTGATGAAATTGATGTTCCTACGAAACAAATTTTAATTGAAGCGTTTGTCGTAACTGTAACTGATAGCTTTGAAAAGAATCTAGGGACTAGATTGGGTATGTATTATGGCCCTAACGAAGTTAATATAGCTAGTGACGGACTATTTAGCGCTGGAGGAACAATTGGAGGACCTCCATCAACTACAAGCGGGGTGAATACTCTAGGAACATTTGGCACTCAATCAGTAGGAACGATGGCTGAGAATACAATCTCATCAGCTACTGGTAGCATTGGTATGATATTAGATGCATCGAAGATAGATCTTAATCTTGAGCTTCAAGCCATGGAAGCCGACTCAATTTCTAAAGTGATAGCAAATCCAAAGATATTCACTTTGGATAATCAAACAGCAAATATAACTCAAGGTGTTCAAATACCATATACATCGGCATCATCGAGTGGAACTCAGACACAGTTTAAGGATGCAGCTCTTACACTTCAGGTAACACCAAGTATAATTGGCGATGGTAATATCATATTAGACATTAATGTTAATAATGACTCCGTTACTGATGCTACCGCATCCAATCCCCCGATAAGTAAAACTGCAGTAAATACCAAACTGCTAGTAGCCAACGAGTCAATTGTAATTATAGGTGGCATATTTACTGATACTGTTGCAGACTCAACATCCAAGACACCAGGACTTGGTGATATTCCAGTTTTTGGAAGCTTGTTTAAAATGCAAGGAGATAAAGATCTTTTCAACAGGGTGTTTATATTTATAGCGCCGAAGATATTATAGGATATGAGCAGTAGACTGATCAGCGATGATAGTGCGATTGAACTTGCTGATATGGCAGTTGCTAAAGGGATTTTATCACAAGATAATTTCGAAAAAATGAAAGTTCTCAATCAAGAGTCCGGACAGTCAATGGTCTCTATTATGTTTGAGAAAGCAGTAATGGATGAATTTTCCCTAGCTAGATTTGTTGCCGAAAGCTATGGATTGAATTTTCAGGAAGTTGATCCAGAGCAACTTTCTGCAGAAGCTCAATCAAAATTAGCTGAGCAATATTTAAGAATAAATAATGTTTGTCCATATGATATTGAGGGTTCAACACTCAAGGTAGCTATATGCGATCAGTCAAAGTTACCTCTTGAAAAAAATATTAGAGTCATCACTGGAATGAATGTAGAAATGGTACTTGTAACCGTCTCTAATTTTGAAAAATTATTGACTAAATATGGTATTTCATCAACTTCTCAGGATGTGGGCGTTCTAGGCACACTTAAAAAGGCAAAAGAAGCTGAAGAAGCAGAAGCTGAAATTGAACAAATAACTGAAAGAGATAAAACTGCTGCAGAAATCTTTGTTACCGACATTCTGACAGAGGCCTATAACAAAGGGGTGAGTGATATTCATATTGAGTCTTTTAGAAAATCAAAAAGATTACGTTATCGGATTGATGGTATTCTAGTAAACCAGAAAAAAAGAAGAGAAGAAATAAACGATAGATATGCTGCTGTTGTTTCCATATTAAAACTTTTATCAGGGGCGCGGATTGAGGAAAAAAGACTACCTCAAGATGGAGCCATAAACTTTAATAATGGGGAAATCGAATTTGACTTACGTGTTTCTTTTTTGCCTGTTCAAGGCTTATCCGAGAGAGTTGTAATGAGGATTCTTAGAAAAGATGCAATACAACTAGACCTTGAGGCGCTCGGTTTTTCAAAAGATGACTATGCAAAAATAGATGATGCAATCCATGCTACTCAGGGGTTGATTTTAGTAACAGGGCCGACCGGAAGTGGTAAAACTACAACTTTGTATTCTGTTCTCAACGAACTTAATGATGAGAAAAAAAATATTATGACTGCTGAAGATCCTATTGAGTATGAATTAGAAGGAATTAGTCAATCGCAAATGAAGAATGAAATTAATTTCACTTTCGCAGCAGCCCTTAGAACGTTTTTAAGACAGGATCCAGAGATTATTTTAGTAGGTGAGATAAGAGATCAAGAGACAGGCAATATTGCTGTTGAAGCAGCGCTGACAGGTCACTTAGTTCTAAGCACCCTTCACACAAATGACTCGGTAAATACTGTTACAAGACTTGTGAACATGGGCATACCTAATTACTTAGTTTCGTCATCTGTTGCGCTAGTTATTGCACAGCGCCTTGCAAGAAAAAATTGTGAACATTGCAAAGTTAAAGATGAGACAGTAAAACCGCATGCTCTTATACAATTAGGAATTAAAGAAAAATTGTCTTTGATGAAAGGCAAAGGTTGTTCAAAATGTAATAATACAGGTTTCAAGGGAAGACGAGGCATCTATGAAGTTCTTAAAATCACCCCTATAATACAAGATGCAATTTTAAAAAATAAAACAGCACCTGAAATTATGACGATTGCTAAAAAAGAAGGCTACAGGCCTATGCAAGAAGTTGGAGTTGATTTTTTGAAAAATGGCGAACTTGCCTTTGATGAATACCAAAGAACACTATTTGTAGGATAAACTAATGCCATCATATGCATATAAAGGAATATTTGGTGAAAAGAATACGTATGCTGATGGGATAATTGAGGCTATCACTGAAGATGAGGCGGCTTACAGGCTGAGACAAAAGAAAATTATCATAACATCAATAAAATTAGTTAAATCTAAAGCAAAAAAAGAAAAAAAAGATAAATCAGACTCACTATCTTTTCTTGATAATTTTGGTTCAATAAAAACAAAAGAGATTGTTTTATTTACAAAAAAATTATCGACCATGTCCAGAGCAGGATTAAATATTTTAGATACACTTCAAATGGCAAAAGATCAGGTAAACGACAAGAAATTAAAAGTCATAATCGAAAAAATTACAAGTGACTTACAGGGTGGAACAGATATTTCTGGGAGTTTTAACAAACACCCAAAAGTATTCGACAATATATATGTGAATATGATTAAAGCGGGTGAAACTAGTGGTAAACTAGATATTTTTTTAGATAAACTTGTGGGGATACTTGAGAAAAGAGAGAAAATTAAGTCAAAAATTAAAAGTGCTTTAATGTATCCATCAATAATACTTTCAGTAGCAACTTTGGTGACTATATTTATGATTTGGAAGATCGTTCCAGTATTTGAAAATATGTATAGTGGCATGGGCGTTGAATTGCCAGGACCGACTTTATTTTTAATTGGTGCAAACAAGTTCATCACAGGCTATGGAGGAATTACTTCCGTAATATCAATTGCACTTATTGTATTTGCACACTCATTTATGCTTAGGCGCAATGAATCGTATAAGAGTACGATGGATAAAGTAGGTTTAAAATTTCCATTGTTTGGAAAAATCATTGTACAAGCAACGATTGCTCGTATTGCTCTTATTAAAGCTAATTTATTTGCTGCTGGAGTAGATGTTCTTGAAATACTTGATATAGCTAAATCTTCAACAACAAATGTACATTTTATTTCTGCATTAGATCATGTTAAAAGAGGAGTTTTTTCTGGGGAGGACATGTCTAAACTTGTAGAAAAAGAAAAGATTTTTCCTCCCACTTATTCGCAACTTATTGCCGTAGGAGAAAAAACTGGAAATCTTGAAGAAATGTTTTCATCTATTGCTGGGTATTATGAAGAAGAATTTGATAATGTCGTCGATAATTTGTCAACAATGATTGAGCCTCTATCAATGGTAATAATTGGTGGAATAGTTGGTACACTATTAGTTGCAATGTATATGCCAATTTTCAACGCTGGATCGGTAGTAGGTTAGTAAAATATGCCTATGTAAAAGTAGGTAGACCACATCACTGACATAACTGCAGCTAAGATTATGATTACAAGACCCGTAATAGAGTCATTATTGACTTTAGGGTTCAATGACTTGTTGTTCGAATTAACTTGATTACGCCACTCATTAGGAAATAAATGAAGTGTAGAAGAATAAACAAGAAGAAATAATAATAATATTGTAGATAATATACAGATATATAAAAGTACATGCATAATTAACTAAGTTAGCTTGTCTTGAGAAATTATCAAGAAAACTAAGGCTATTTCAATATTATTTTTTAAGATTTTGTGTTGTAATAACCCTACAACAGCAATAACATAATATTGTAATCAAATTTTAAGGTATAAAAATATGCATAAAAACAAAAAAAATGGATTTACATTAATTGAATTGCTAGTAGTTGTGGCAATCATTGGTGTTTTGGCTGCAGTCGGTGTGGTAGCTTTTGGTGGTTTCTTAGGAAATGCAAAAGTGAATGCAGCAAAATCAAATCATAAAGCAATAACTAGTTATTTGTCTGCAGAATTTACTAAATGTTCTTTAGGTACTACGAACCTTACTTATTTAACTGCAGGTGATCCAACAAATGTTGCATGTAGCTCTGGTCCGGCTGATCACCAGACTGCTATTATTATTCACCTAATACAATCAAGCTTTAAGAATCCTTACACTCAAGCTGCTGGTGTAGCAACAGGGGCTGCAGGAACTGATCCTTCTGAGGGAACAACTTCTGTATTTTGTACAACCACTCCTGCGGGTAGTTCGAAAGGAAATTGTGTTATCAGAACACTGTTTGAAACTGGGCAAACTGCTTTAGTTGATACGATTCTAAAAGAATAATTATTTTATTCATAAAGCACCTTTCATTTTAGTTTGATGAAAGGTGCTAATTATAATAATGCACCCAAAAGGATTTTCACTCATTGAACTTTTAGTTGCCGTTGCGATTTTAGGTATCATTGCAGCTATGGGTGCTGTAGCTTTTACTGGTTATATAAAAGGGGCTATTGAGAAAGAGGCTACTACTGGACTCAGCTCAATATATTTAGCTCAGGAAGAATATCGTTCTTTGCACGGTTCGTATTATCAATCTGCAGCCAACTGCACAGCATCAAGCAATCATTCCAGTATAATAAATACTAATCTTTTTAATGGAGATGTTTCACTAGATCAAACTAACGATAGAAACTTTAATTTTTGCATAGAATGGTTAGGCGGCTCTTCTTCTACATTTCAAGCGAATGCATATTATACAGACAATTCAGCTGATTATTTCACAATAACAAATGCAAATCTAAAGAGAAAGTTTGAAAGTAACTCCTGGACAGAGGGCTGGTAAACCCTAATTTTCTATTAATCCAATTTTTTTAATATTTTCCTGTCTTATATTTAGCTTTTCAATTTAACTTTTAATTTTCAAAATATTCATGAAGCAAAGTTCATTTACGAATTCAAGCAAAAGAATTTTAACCTTTAGGACCAGATTACAAATAAAAATAGTCACCCTAATGAATTTGCAAGAGATACTCTCAGAATTTATAGAGGTGAAAGAGGAATATATAGAGACTTATATAACTAAAAAATCAAGTTTTACTGACGGATTGTGTCAGTCTGTTTTATACACTGGAAAAACATATAAACCTTCTTAAAAATAAGCCTGGTAAAAAGTTTTTGGAATAGAGATATAATAAATATAAAACATAGTAGATACTCAGCCCAATTTGATCTCATCTAATCTTGATAAAACAAATATGATTGGATGGAGTTCACTATTTACTAAGAAAAATTATCCTCTAATCTTGGACTTACGAAATGGAAAGCGTGTATGCGGGTGACCGTATCGTGGGTTCGAGTCCTATCCTTTCCATTAGAACAAAATGAAGGGCATTAGATGAAACTAGACTTTTATAAACATTCATTTCCAGTTCTTGTAATTATTGGAGGATGTATTCTTCTTCTGATTTCGTTCGGTGTAAGGCATTCCTCTGGCTTATATTTAATTCCAATTTCAGAACATATTCAAACTGGTAGAGAAGTATTTGGTTTTGCAATTGCCAT
>MDTD01016729.1_pt1 | contig 11896 bp, 11 predicted proteins | sample 811221 | NCBI WGS metagenome assembly MDTD01 (sample SAMN05326646, study PRJNA326480) | marine metagenome | isolation source: seawater | place: Pacific Ocean: South West | collected 2011 | reverse complement strand
ATCACACTTCTAATACAATCTATGTTGCATTTAAAGTAAAGGAAACTGATAAAGACTTTTTAAAAGACTCAAGCATTATAATTTGGACTACTACACCGTGGACCATTCCTGCCAATAAAGCTTTAGCTTTTAACAGTAATATTGAATATGCAGTTTTGGAAATTGACAATCTCGAATACTTTAAAGACAAAAAAATTGTAGTTGCAAAAAATCTAATTGACTCAATTATCAAAGATTGCGAAATTAAAAGTTACAAAGAATTAAAAACTTTTAAAGGTTCAGAATTTAAGGGAACGGTATGTAGTCATCCATTTGTTAAAATGGATTTTGACTATAATGTTCCAATGTTGGATGCTCAATTTGTTAATTTAGAACAAGGAACAGGAATAGTTCATTGCGCTCCAAGTCATGGCCCAGATGATTTTAATTTATGCTTAAAAAATAATATTCCATCTTTATATACAGTTGATAATGCTGGTATTTATACAAAAGAGGTACCATATTTTACTAATATACACGTTTTTAAAGCCGACCCGATTGTTATAGAAAAATTAAAAGAGCAAAATAAATTACTTAAAAACGATAAACTTAACCATAGTTACCCTCACTCTTGGAGATCTAAAGCTCCACTAATTTATAGAGCAACACCTCAATGGTTTATCTCTATGAAAAAAAATAAACTAAGAGATAAAGCCGTTAAAGCAATAAATGAGACAGTCTTTTATCCAAACAAAGGTAAGGATAGGCTTTTATCAATGATTGAAGGAAGGCCAGATTGGTGTGTTTCAAGACAAAGAGTCTGGGGAGTACCGCTACCAATATTTATAAATAAAAAGACTAAAGAACCTATAAAAGATCAAAAAATTATAGATAGAATAGCCTCTATCTACGAAAAACAAGGCTCTGATTGTTGGTTTACAGACGATGCGAAAATTTTTTTAGGCGAAGATTATGATGCTAAAGAATATGAAAAACTTAATGATATCGTTGAAGTTTGGTTTGATAGTGGGTCAACACACAGCTTTGTTTTAGAAAAAAGGGAAGATTTGAAATGGCCTGCAGATATGTATCTAGAGGGATCTGATCAGCACCGAGGATGGTTTCATTCATCTTTATTAGAGTCATGCGGAACTAGAGGCAAAGCACCATTTAAAAGTATTCTTTCGCATGGTTTTGTCGTAGACGGCAAAGGTATGAAAATGTCTAAATCAATGGGTAACGTTATTTCTCCTGAAGATATATTGAAGAATTATGGTGCAGATATTCTAAGAGTTTGGGCTTCAGCGTCTGATTATGCTGAAGATTTAAGAATAGATAAAAATATTTTAATACAACATGCAGAATCCTACAGAAAAATTAGAAATACATTTAGATTCATGCTTGGAAACTTAAAAGACAAATTTGTAAAGCAAAACTTTGAAAAAATTATATTGAGTGAATTCGATGAATTAGAGCAATTTATTTTACATAAATTATTTTTATTGAGTAAATCTTATGATGAAAATTTGAGGAATTACAATTTTCATAAATTATACAAAGAGCTATTAAATTTTTGCACTCTAGATCTTTCGTCGTTTTATTTTGATATTAGAAAAGATGTTCTATACTGTGATAGTATAAATTCAAAAAAAAGAAAAAACTGCGTAGCGGTTCTAAATATAATTTTAGAAAGCCTATTGAAGTGGTTTGCCCCTATTTTAGTCTTCACTACAGAGGAAATCTATAGTTTGATGAATAATGATAATAATGAAAGCATTCATGAAAATAATTTTGTAAAAATTCCAACTACTTGGCAGAATGATAAATTGAATAAAAAATGGGAAAGTTTATATCAAATTAAGCAAGAAGCTAATATTGCCATCGAGGAAAAAAGATCAAAAAAAATAATTGGCTCTAGTTTAGAAGCTGAATTAATAATTGAAGCAGACCAAAGTAACTACAATTTACTAGATGGTTTAGATTTAGCAGAATATTTTATTACGTCTAAAGCAGATAGAGTTAAAACCTCAGCGAACAGAGGTATTAAAATTGAAGTTAAGAAAGCCAAAGGGATAAAATGCCCTAGATGTTGGAAAATATTAGCAGATAAATGTAACAGATGCTCCAAAGCAGTCTAGTATTTAATGAACTTTGAAAAAAAATTAAATTTTGTAGCCTTTTTTTTTATTTTGATAATATTCGGAGTTGACCGCTATACAAAAATATTTGTAAAAAAAAATTTCACAGAGAATGTGATTTATGTAAATGATTTTTTAAATTTTGATTTAATATGGAACACAGGCATTGGCTTTGGCTTGATGAATACGAATTCAGAAATATTTTATAATTCAGTTTCTTTGTTGATAGGATTAATTATAATCTGGTTAATTTTTTTGGGGTTTAAATCAGATAATTATGATAAAATTATTTTTTCTATAATAATTGGGGGTGCTTTGGGAAATTTTTATGATAGAATATTTTTTAAAGCGGTGCCAGATTTTATCGACGTACATTTTGAAAATTTTCACTGGTTTACTTTTAATGTTGCAGATATATTCATTACTCTAGGAATTATTTTTTACTTGATAAAAGATTTGTTTATAAAAAAAGAAAAATTATGAAGATAAAACTTTTAGTTATAATTATTTTGTTCCTAAATGCCTGCTCTGGTTTCAGTGAAGCGGGAAAAGTTTTAAGAAATGAGAAAATAAAAACAACAGATGAATTTTTAGTAAAAAAAAGAGATGCGCTTGTTTTGCCTCCAGATTTTGAGGAAATACCAGAGCCTGAATCTCAATCAAAGAATTTAGAGTCGAGTGATGAGAAAAAAAAAATAAAAGAAATTTTTACAAAAATTGATGAGGAAAATATTGATGAGAAAAGGACCTCTTCAGTAGAAGATTCAATATTAAACAAAATTAACAAGTGATTAAAGAAAACTTATCTATAAATAATAATATTCGTAATAATTACCTAAACAAAGGATGGAATAAAAGATTGATTTCTTTATTTGATAAAAATGAAAAACAGATAAAGAGGGAAATAAACTATACAAAAAATTTCTATAATTTTTTGAGTACTAATTTTAAATTAAGTTTTAAATTAAAAGATCTCCAAGGATTTAAAAAATACAATAGTATTGTCATTATTGGGATGGGTGGATCTATCTTAGGTTCTGAAGCAATTTATTGTTTTTTAAGAGAAAAGATAAAAAAAGAAATATTTTTTTTTGACGATATAGATATTCAAAAAATAAAAAAACTCAAATCTAAAAATAATAATAATAAAACTCTTTTTTTGATTATTTCAAAGTCAGGCAACACAATTGAGACAATTTCAAATCTAATTTTTCTTAATATACTTAAAAAAAAGGCAAAAAATGTGATTTTAATATCAGAAAAAAAAAATAATTTTTTGCATACAGTTTCGAAAGAACTAGATATTTTTTTTGTTGAGCACAAGAATTATATAGGTGGACGATATTCAATATTTTCTGAGGCCGGTTTAATTCCCGCTTATTTTATGGGAGTGGACATACTAGGTTTAAGGAAAAATTTAAAAAAAAACTTTGATAAAAAAAGAAAAAAAATTTTGCGAGAAAGTTCAATTAAATTATCCAATATTCTACTTAAAAGAAAAATTACAAATTTAATATTATTAAATTATAGTCCAAAATTGGATAAATTCATGTATTGGTGCCAACAATTAATCGCAGAAAGTTTAGGTAAAATGAATAAAGGTTTTTTGCCAACTATATCAAATGTCCCTAAAGATCATCACAGCTTATTACAACTTTATTTAGACGGGCCTAAAGATAAAATGTATTATTTTTTTAGCTTAGATGAAAGAGATTTCACAAAAATAAAAATAAATAAAAAATACAAGCAATTCAGTTATTTGAGAAATAAAAGTCTTCAAAAGATCAAAGACGCTCAAAAAAATTCATTAATAAAAGTTTTCAGAAAAAGGAACATACCTTTTAGAGAATTTAAAATTAAAACAAATAATGCTGAGACCATTGGTGAATTATTTTCTTACTTCATATTAGAAACAATATTGATTGGAAAAATTGCTGGTTTAAATCCCTTTGATCAACCAGCTGTAGAACAAGTAAAACTAAGTACGAAAAAAATTCTTAAACAAAAGTCCCGAAAATAACTTTAGAACGTCCGTAAATTTTCTCCTCACAAATCTTAAAGAATTTTTCTAATTCATCTTCAGATTTGTATTCTCTATGAATAATAACTATATGGTTTTTTGCAAATATGTTTGAGTGCCTAATAAAATTTAAATTTTCTTTAAATTTAATATCAGCATAAGGTGGATCAAAAAAAAAAATATTATATTTCTCGTCTATTTTTTTTTGTAATATATTTTCAACTTTTTCATTAATGGATTTTGACTGATAATCTAATGAAAAATTAACTAAATTTTCTTTTAAAATTTTAAAAATTATTTTATTCTGTTCAATAAAAGTAACAGTTTTAGCACCTCTTGATAAACATTCTAATCCAAACGATCCGATACCAGAGTACAAATCTAATACTTTAGAGTTTTCAATTTTAATATTTATCTTTTTAGAGTGTACTAAAATATTAAATATGTTTTCCTTTACAGAGTCTTTTAAGGGTCTTGTAGATGTGCTTTTTAAAAATTTAATATTTTTTCCTTTTAATTTACCGCTTATAATTCTCATTATTGCTTGATTATTTTCCACCCAATATCTTTTCTATAATAACCATTTTTCCAATTTAACTTTTTTATTAAATGAATAATTCTATCTCGAATTTTCTTAAAATCATATCCAGACGATGAAATATTTAAAACTCTTCCACCGTTGGACAAAATTCTATTGTTTTCGATTTTTGTGCCAGCGTGAAAAATATAGTCATTTTTTTTCAAAAGGATTTCATCAAGATTATTCAAAGTTATATCTTTTTTATACTTTCCAGGATAACCTTTTGAACACAATACGATAGTCATACATTTTTTTTGACTCCATTTAATTTTAATTTTTGACAATTTATTTTTAATAATATTTTGAATTATTTTAACTAAATCAGTTTTAAGCCTCGGGAGTATCACCTGACATTCCGGATCACCCATCCTAACGTTAAATTCAATTAAATATGGTTCATTGTCTTTTATCATTAATCCAACATACAAAAAACCTTTATAAGGTTTTCTTCTAACTTTTAATGCAAGCAATGTGGGTTTGACAATTTTATTAATTATTTTTTTTTCTAATTGTTTTGTAATTATTGGGGCAGGTGAATATGCTCCCATTCCTCCAGTATTTGGCCCTTCATCATTTTCTCTAACTCTCTTATGATCTTGAGCAGATCCAAAGAATTTAAAGCAATTTCTATCAACTATTACAAAATAACTTACCTCTTCACCTGTTAAAAATTCTTCAAGTACTAATTTATTAGAGGACTTAAATTTACCTCTAAAAATCTCATTTGAAATGTCTATGACTTGTTTTCTGCTTTTGCAAATTGTTACTCCTTTACCTGCTGCCAAGCCATCAGCTTTAACAACTAATGGTAAATTTATTTTTTTCATAAATTTTAGAACTTGAGTTTTATTTTTACATATTTTGTATTTTGCTGTTGGAATATTATATTGCGAGCATATTTTTTTCATGAAAGCCTTAGAACCTTCTAGTTTTGCAGCGAATTTGTTGGGGCCAAATACTTTAATTTTATTTTTATCTAAAAAATCAACCAATCCTTTTACCAATGGCTCTTCTGGACCAACTATAACGAGACGTATTTTATGAAATTTTATCCTTTTTAAAAGATTTCGAAAATTTAAAATATTGATTTTTTCATTTACCGCAATTTTTGAAGTACCAGCATTACCAGGAAAACATATAATTTTTTTGGTTAATTTAGACTCAACCAGTTTTTGACATATAGCATGTTCTCTTCCACCGCTCCCTATTAATCCTATATTCATTTGAGATATATATTGTATAATTTATCAGTGAAGAAAAAAAAAGCTAAACTTATTTTTAAACACAACTCATTTGATATTATAGAAGAAGGGGATTATGTTTTGTGTGCGATTTCTGGTAAAGAAATTATGTTGAATAATTTACAATATTGGAATGTAGATCTTCAAGAGGCTTATTATTCTCCCAAAGAGGCAAATGTTCGGTATAAACAATTGAAAGATTAGATTATTTCCAACGATTATGCGTCCATATCCATTGTGAGGGATTTCTTTTTATCATTTTCTCAAGAATTTGATTTAGATTCTCAGATAATTCTAATTTTGTCTCAAAATTTGAACTTTTGATCTCATCGTAAAATTCAATTTCAAAATTATTTTTATTAGTTCTTTCTATGTAAACTGGCACAATATTTATTTTATATTTTATTGCTAGTTGTGCAGGTAAAGTTGTTGTTAATGCTGGTTTATTAAATAAATTTATCCTTTCGCCTTCACTTACTCTTTGATCAATCATTAGAGCAATACTGTAATTTTTTCTTAAGTAGTCAATTGCTTCTCTCACTCCATTTAAACCTTTTTTAATCTGATTTTTACACACGTATTTTTTTCTAAGATTTTCCATAAGAGGATTTAAAAAATAATTATTTAAAGGTCTATAAATTGTAGCAAGGTTTACTCCTTTTTTTGTTATTTCCATCGACATCAGTTCAAAGTTAGCAAAATGACCAGAAACAAATATTACAGGATGTCCTAGATCAATTATCCTCTTTAACTTTTCTCCACCTTTAATCTTAATATGTGAGTTGTTTTTATTGAAATAATTTAAAAATATATACTCAATGAAAGTTAAACCGTAATTTTTCCACATTTTTTTTATTAGTTCTTTTTTTTCGCTTTCAACCAAATTCTTGTTAAATATTTTAAGATTATTTGTGATTATTTCTTTTGATTTAAATAGTGTACCAAAATTTGTAAATAACAACTCTGATAATTTTCTGCTTAAAGAAAGACCTAATATTCGGCCCAATATAAAGAATAAATAGATGAATATTGATTGAAGTAAATATTTAATTGGTTTCATCTTTTAACTTACATACCTCTTTAATAAACTTTTCTTTTTGATGTATAACTAATTCTACTTTTACAAATTCAATTCCGCTAGAATCTAATTCTTTTATTCTTAAGTAATCTTTTTCAGTGGTGACGATTTTATAATTATTTTTTTTTGCATCAAGTTTAATCTGAGAAATGTGTTTATCATCAAATTTGTAATGATCAGGAAATTTAATTTTTTTTGCGACATTTAATTTATTGTCTTGAAGAAGCTTGAAGAAATTTTCTGGAGATCCAATTCCTGCGAAAGCCAGCAATTTAGAATTTTTAAACTTTTCAATATTTAATGGTTTATATTCAGAATAAAAAATTTTTAGGCTGTTATTATGTAAAATTAATTTCTTCTCAAAATTTATATTTTTTTCTCCATTTATAATTACTATTTGCGCATTTATCAAAGAGTCTAAACTTTCTCTCAAAGGGCCAGCAGGAATTAGAAAACCATTACCTACTAATTGAGGGTTATTAAAACAAATAATATTTAAATTTTTTTTAATTTTATAGTCTTGGAATCCATCATCTAGGATTACTAAGTTAAAATTATTTTTAATCGCAATATTTATAGCTTTTTGCCTATCTTTATGTAGAATTAAATTATCAAAATAATTTTTAATTAAATCGTGTTCATCTTTGTGTTGATCATAAAATTTTTTTACGATTGCAGACTTAAAACCTATCTCTCGAAGTTCTTTTGCAATATAAATTGACAGTGGTGTTTTTCCAGTTCCACCAACGTAAATATTTCCAACACAAATTATAGGAATATTAAAAATTTTAGATTTAATTAAAATTTTTTTAATTTTAATAATTAACAACATTAAAAGACTTATCGGAAGTAAGATAATTGTAAAAAAATTAAACTTAGAGTTCCAGAACTTAGGCTTTAATAACTTCATGTCAAAAATTTTTGAATATTTATCATTGTATCTTTAAGAATTTTTTTTTCCAAACTAATTAATATTTTCGAATTTTTCATATTTTTTTTACTTAGTTTACTTAAATCTACAGTCAATTTTTCTGCTAATTGATGAGGGTTATCAATTTCTTGAGCTATATTTTTTTTTTTTTAAAATTTCATAAATTTCCTTGAAATTGTAAACATAAGGACCATGGTAGACTCTACAACCAAGCTTTGCTGCTTCAATTGGATTTTGTCCTCCATTATCTTTAAATTTTTTAATCATTGATTTTCCAATAAAAACACTTTTTGCAAAATTAAAGTACTCATTTAGGACTCCAAAAGAATTCACAATTAAAATTTCTTTATCTTTAGATATTTTTTCTCCTTTATTTATAATTTGATAATTCAAATTAAGATTTTCACAAATAGCTTTTACTTCTTTTGTTCTTTGTATGTGTCTAGGCGCAATTACTGTGATAAGGTCTCCAAATTTCGATTTTAACATTATATGAGTTTGGATACATAATGACTCCTCATTACTATGAGTGCTTGCGGCACACCAAAATCTTTTCCCGTTTAAAGTATTCCCACCTTTAGGCTTAAATTTTTCAATTTCTCCAATAAATTTGATGTTACCAGCGTATACATTTTTTTTTACATTAAGTTTTTCTAGAAATTTTTTGGTTTCAATATTTGAGGACAACGAAAGATCTATTGAGCTAAAAATTTTGTTAGCAAAACCTTTTACTAACATCCATTTATTAAAAGTTTTTTTTGTTATTCTTGCGTTAATTATTGCTATAGGAATATTTTTTTTTTTTAAATTGATAATTAAATTTGGCCATATTTCTGAGTCTACTAAGAAAACTGCAGATGGACTCCATAGTTCAATAAAATCTTTCACTAGAAAATTTACATCAAGTGGTAAGAATCTGTGGTAAATATTTTTAATATTTTTCATTCTTTCTTTAAACAAGTTTGCAGAGCTTAATGTAATTGTAGTCACAAGAAATTTTACATTTTTTTTTCTTCTTTGAAGCTTAACTATAATTGGAATTATACTCTTCATTTCTCCGATGCTGGCGGCATGAAACCAGATTACCTTTGAGGATTTTGATTTATTAATATAAAAAAACTTAGAGGAAATTTTTTCTTTATATCTTGTAGGATCTTCTTTTCCTTTTAGCTTTCTAATGTAAATAAAAAGTGCCAATAATGGATACAAAAGATTTGTAAGAAAATTATAAATATAAAACATTTGTTTTATTTTAATTGTTTTTTGTATAAAGATTTATATTCATCACAATTATCTATTAAGAAGGAATGGTTTCCAGAATTAATTATTTCGCCCTCTCTAATTACAAATATTTTATCAGCTTTGTGAATTGTTGATAATCTGTGAGCGATAACCAAAGTTGTTTTATTTCTTGTTAAATTTATTACTGCACTTTGAACAATTGCCTCAGAGTCGGCATCAAGAGATGAAGTAGCTTCATCTAATAATATGATTGGAGATTTTTTCAAAATGGCCCGAGCAATAGATATTCTTTGTTTTTGTCCTCCAGATAATCTTACACCGTTTTCTCCTATTTTAGTATCATAACCCTTAGGCAACTTAAGAATAAAATCATGAGCTGCTGCAAACTTACAAGCTTCCTCTATTTCAATCTGAGAAGCAGACGTTTTTGCATAAGAAATATTATTTTTAACTGTATCATCAAATAAAATTACATCTTGACTAACTAAGGAAATATTCTTTCTAAGAGATGACAAGGAAATCTCTTTGATACATTGATTATCTATAGATATTTTGCCTTTTTGAGGATCATAAAATCTTGGTAAAAGATTTATTATAGTACTTTTTCCAGCCCCGCTATGGCCTACAAAGGCAGACAAAGATCCACCTTTAATGTTTAAATTTATATTTCTTACTGCTTTAGATTTAGAGGATAAATAATTGAAATCAACATTTTTAAATTCAATATTTGAATCTTTAATAATTAAATCAGGTAATTTATTATTATCTTTAATTTGAATGTCCTCATCAATAATTTTAGATATCCTTTTGAAGGCAGCAGCACCCTGATAAGCTACCATATTAATAGTTGCTAGCGACCTTATTGGTTGATACGCAAGCATCATAGCTGCTAAAAAAGAAAAGAAGTTATTAACTTGCAGGTCACCAGAAGCTATAAGTTTCCCAGAAAATAGTATGAAACCAGCAATCATAAATCCTGTTAATGTTTCCATTATTGGAGCTGATCTAAATAAAACACTATTGATCTTAATATTTTTTTCTACCAAAGCAGAAATTATTTTGTTTGCTTTAGAACTTTCATCAGCTTCTTTCTGGTAGATTCTTATCATTTTAGAACCTTTAAAAATTTCATTTAAAAAACTTGCTAAAACACCTGAGATTTCTCCAGCTTGCCCAACAGCTTTACCGATTCTTTTGCCCAGACTTTTTGCAAATAAAACAGCAAGAGGTATCATCAAAATAGCAAATAAAGCTAACCTCCAATTTTGATAGAACATAAGAGAAACTAAAGCTACTACTGAGAAGGAGTCTTTCATTAAATTTAGAACTCCAGTGCTTACCAAATTTTGAATTTGGTGAGCATCGAACATAATATTTGAAATATATTTTCCTGAATGACGATTATCTAAAGTTTGAATATCTGACAACAATATATTATTTGCAACTTTTTTTTGAATTTCCCCTGCTACTTCTTGACCTACTCTAGTGATGTTTAGCCTTGCGAAATATAACGATAGACCTTTCGTTGAAAAAGCTACTACAATAAGGATAGGAATGAGTAAGGCTAAAGTTCTATCTTGATCAATAAAAATTTTTTTTACAGCAGGATCAAGTATCCAAGCAATTCCAGATGTGCTTCCAGCAACAAGCAAGGACAAAATTAAAGCTAATATTATTCTCCTAAGATGTTTTTTTACGTATTCCTTATAAAGTCTTTTTAAAATTATTTTTAGTTCTTCAAATTTCATTATTTGCCCAGTGACATTATTGCTAAAAAAAGAAAAAGACCTGAATAATTATTAATTTTAAACATTTTTAAACACGTGTCAGCTTTTTCCTTTTTGAAATTTAATTGATAGATTAAGGTAATTGAAAAAATACTTAGCAAGAGCGTAAATAAATTGTATCCTATCATGTCTCTAAACAAAAAAGCGATAATTGATAATGTAAATATGTAGCATACAAAAACAAAATATTTTATATTTTTTTTAAATTTAATTGACGTTGATTTAAGACCAATAATTTCATCTTCAGACATATCTTGAGCCCCATAAATCGTGTCATAACCCAATGTCCAAAATATGGCTGAAGCGTATAAAATTAAATTTTCTAATTCAATAGTATTACTAATTGATGTACCAGCCATAACTATTCCCCAATTAAATGTTAAACCTAAAAAAAGCTGTGGCCAATATGTAATTCTTTTCATGTAAGGATACGAAAAAGCAAAAAACATTGAGCTAATGCCTAAAAATATAGTTAAATGATTGAACTGCAAAAGAATAAGAAAAGCTAATGAACAAAGCAAAAGAACATAGAGCAAGGATTTTTTTACAGATATAATTCCAGCAGCCAAAGGTCTTTTTTGGGTTCTAGTTATTTTTCTATCAAAATCTTTATCGACTATATCATTTACAATACATCCAGCACTTCTCATTAGGACTGACCCAAAGAAGAATAAAACCAAGTAATGAAAAAAAAAATCAAAGTCAGAGTTTTGATGGTAAGCGAAAGACAAACCCCATGCACATGGCCAAAATAGAAGCATAAAACCAATGGGTTTGTTTAATCGTGTTAATTCTATGAAAATTTTTAATTGCTTCATTAAATATTACTTGTAAATATCAAACACTATCTTCATAATCAATTTGATTCGATATGGATATAGATTACACAGTAGCAGCACT
>MDTD01114698.1_pt1 | contig 11897 bp, 11 predicted proteins | sample 811221 | NCBI WGS metagenome assembly MDTD01 (sample SAMN05326646, study PRJNA326480) | marine metagenome | isolation source: seawater | place: Pacific Ocean: South West | collected 2011 | reverse complement strand
CTTACTTGAGTTCAAGCTAATCTCTCCTCAAGTTTTTTTAAAGCCGCCTCTGTAATTATTAATTTTTTATGTTTAAGAATATCATAAACATTTGCTCCCAATTCAGAAATAATAATAATTTCCATTTTCTAATTCAATCAATTTTAATACAAACTTAACCTTTTATAGTTTATATATCTTCAGCTAATTTTATATATTTTTTGATTACAGATTGTTTATTAAATTTTTGCTCAACAATTTTTCTTCCATTAATTCCCATTTTATTTCTTAGATCTTTATTTGCTTCTAATTTTAGAACAGCTTTTTTAAAATCTACAAGAGAATGATTAGCAACTATTATGGCAGCATTAGTTTTCTCTAAAAAAGAAACTATAGGTGTTTGTTTTGAAGAAACAACTATCATTGGTTTTCCAGAGGACATGATAGTATATACTTTAGAGGGAAAACCATTATGTTCCATTCTTTTATTCATGGCTATAAAATGAAAATCTGCAAATAAATTAATCGCAGGCATATATTTTCTATCTTGATATGGTAAAAGATGAATATTCAATAGTTTATATTTTTTAATTTGAAATTCTAAGTATTCTTTTTTCACTCCTTCTCCAATTATCCAGATTGCTATAGGAAGTTTCTTAATAGAATTTGCAAGATTTATGACCATATCCCATTCTTGTGCAATACCAATATTGCCAGCATATACGATGTCTGTTCTACCTTTCACTTTTTTAAATAATTTGGGTAAACGAATTGAAGAACTTGTATTATATAGCTCTATATCTACGAAATTTGAAATTATTTTTAATTTATTAAGATTTCGAATTCTTGTTTTAATTGTATTGTAAAAATTTTGATCAATAGTTGTAACTGCATCTGAATAATTGTAAACCCAACTTTCTAATATTTTTAAAAATTTAATTATTAGAGGATTTTTTAATAGTCCATGATTGATTAACAGGTCAGGATAAATTTCTTGAACATTATAAATGGATTTCGCTCCTTTTATTTTAGCTAAAATTATTGATATAAGACCACTTGTAAGTGGAGGGGAGGGGGTGATGATAATATCAGGTTTTTTTAAAAAAAGACCAATAATAAATGAAGAAAAATGCCAGTATATAAAAGATAAAATTCTTAAAAAGGAATTTTTATATTTTTTTAATGGAACATGATATACTTTTATTCCATTAAAATTGCTTGTAAAGTATAGACCAAAAAATATTTTTTTTTGTGGCTGACTTTCCAAAGATTCTTGAATTAAATTATAATGTGGAGTAGTTGTTAAAACTGTTACCTCATAATTATTTTTTTTGTAACCAAGTGCAATATCATTATACAGGTAAGCAGTAGAGACTCCATCTGGGCTAAAAACAAGGGAGTAAATTAACAGTCTTTTTTTATTTATTTTTTTTGCCAAACTACTCTGTTAACATATGAAGTGTAGGATAAAATAATTCGAACAATTTTTGAAGAAACATTGGGACTGCTGTAATCCGATACTAGGTTAAAATTTCTTTGGCTACCAATCTTCTGAGACATTACCTCCTCTACACCTCTTACAATGTTATCCGAATTAACACCAACCATCATGACTGAAGTCTCTTCCATTGCCTCTGGCCTTTCATGAGCTTCTCTAATATTTAGTGCTCTAAAATTTAATATAGAAGACTCCTCCGAGATAGTGCCACTGTCAGAAAGTACAACATATGCATTACTTTGAAGAGCATTGTAGTCTATAAAACCCATAGGGTCCAGAAATTGAATTAGTGGATTAGTATTTAACTTTAATTCACTAAGTTTCTTTTTTGTTCTAGGATGTGTACTAACAATAATTGGATAATTAAAGTTTACAGCTAGATGATTTAAGCTTTCTAATAAGCTTTCAAAATTCATTTCATTTGAAACATTTTCTTCCCTATGAGTAGAAATTAAAAAGTACTTTTGTTTTTTTAATGATAGCTTTTCTAAAACTTTCGAGTCAGATATATTATTTTGATAAAAAGATAAAACTTCAAACATTGGAGATCCTGTCTTAATAATCCTGTCTTTGGGTAAACCTTCTTTAATAAGATATTCACGAGCAATGTCACTGTATGTCAAATTTATATCTGATATATGATCAACTATTTTTCTATTTGTTTCTTCTGGAACTCTTTCATCAAAACACCTGTTACCTGCTTCCATGTGAAAAATTGGAATCTTTCTTTTTTTTGCAGAGATTGCAGATAATGAGCTATTTGTATCTCCTAATACTAAAAATGCATCTGGTTGTAGTTTATTTAAAAGAGCATCTATCTTGATTAAAATGTTCCCAACTGTCTCTGTTGAAGTTTCTCCTGCTGCTTCTAAAAAATAGTCTGGCTTTCTAATTCCTAGTTCTTCAAAAAATATTTCATTTAAGGTATAATCGTAATTTTGACCGGTATGTATTAAAACATGATCAATTGCTGAAGATGAATCTAAAGCAGCAATAACCCTTGATAATCTTATAATTTCAGGTCTAGTACCGACAACAGTAACTACTTTTAACAGAGATAAACTTTTCATATCTTAAAATTAAACATTTTCAAAGTATGTGTCAGCATTTTTAGGGTCATACGGCTCATTTATCCAGAATGAGGTGATTAATGGTTCACTCCCAATATTAGTAATATTATGAGTATACCAAATTGGCATATCAATATAGCTTGGATGATCTCCACTTAATAAAAAGTTACTAATTTTTTCACCTCCAATTTTACGCATAGAAATTTTAGCTTCTCCGTTTAAAACAGTAAATCGTTCTATTTTTCTTGTGTGAAAATGATTACCCCTTGTAATACCTGGCAATGTAGTTGAATATGAGAATTGACCACCAACTTCAGTTCTTAATATTTCAGAAAAAAATCCTCTTTCATCAGAATGCTTTTTCAAGGAAATTGGATAAATCTTTTCTAAATTAATATAACTCCTAAAGGTGTTAAATAGGTTAAATTCAAAAGAGTTTTTAAACGAGGGTAGTATATTATTTCCTAAATAAGAATCTTTAAAATAATTCAAAAGTCTTAAAACTTCTGATACTTTAATTTCAATATCGGGTTTAATATAATTATGTTTTATCTCCTTATTTAACTGAATATTTTTTATAATTTGATTAACTAAATTTTCAACATAGATAAGTGGGACCTTTGAATCCTCAATAATATTAGATGCCTTATTATTTAGAATTGCATCACTAAATGTTGCAATAAATGAGTTATAATTTGGTTTACAAAAAGGACCAAAAACATTTGGAATAATAAGGCCAGTGAACTTGCCTCCAAGTTTACTAATTGTTTGCTCTAAAAATATTCTAGATTCTTTTTTTGCCTTTCCATAAAGAGAATCGGAATCTTCTTTATATGAGGATGCAAAAATTAGATGACCTTCAAATGAGTTATTAATTAAAGCATCTTTCAAAGACTTACTAATTTCGATATTTAAATCATATACCTCTTCATCGAGATTAGCTCTGTTTACACCAGCCAAATGAATAATTACATCACAAGAAGAAACAAAAGAGTTTATTAATTTTGTGTTTTTTAAAAAAGATTTTTCAAAAGGCAATATTTTAAGATTCTCAAATTTATATCTTATTATTTGAGAAAGGTGATAGCCTATAAACCCATTTTGTCCTGTGATTCCAATTTTCAATATATTAAAGTTTTATCAGGGGATCATTCTTAATTTCAGGGAGTTGAAGAAGTAACTCTTTCATTTTTACAACATCTAAGCGTTCAGTATTATCCGAATTATACTCGCCCTTGGTGACTTGATTTTTATTGCCTTGTGAAAAGTAGGGTTCATAATTCAAATCTCTATTGTCTGATGCGATTGAATAATAATTTCCTAAGTCGCTAGCCTTAACCATCTCCTCTGTTGTTACTAAAGTCTCATATTTCTTCTCACCATGTCTTATACCGATCTCTTGAATTGGTGATTTTGAGTCGTATAATTCCAAGAGTGCTTGAGCTATTACAGAAACTTTAGCTGCAGGTGATTTCTGAACAAACATTTCACCTTGTTTTCCATTTTTAAAAGCAAATAGTACTAATTCGACAGCATTATCTAGGGTCATCATAAAACGAGTCATTTCAGGGTCTGTAATAGTAAGTGGCTGACCCATTTTGATTTGATTAATAAATAGTGGAATAACTGAACCTCTTGATGCCATTACATTTCCATATCTAGTTCCACAAAAAATGGTTTTAGAATCATCCAGATTACGAGACTTAGCAACCATTACTTTTTCCATTAAAGCCTTTGACATTCCCATTGCATTAATTGGATATGCTGCTTTATCTGTACTTAAAATCACAACTTTTTTTACTTCATGATATTCTGCAGATAAAAGGACATTTTCAGTTCCAAGAATGTTTGTTTTAATAGCTTCTATAGGGAAAAACTCACATGAAGGAACTTGCTTTAAAGCAGCAGCATGAAAAATATAATCTGTGCCTTTTACAGCCTGAGATACTGAAGATGAATCTCTTACATCTCCAATATAAAACTTTAGTCTATTATCATTTAAAGATTTACGAAGATCATCCTGCTTTTTTTCATCCCTACTAAAAATCCTTATCTCGGTGAAATCCTTGTTTGCAACAGCCTTCTTTAAAAAAGCAGTTCCAAAAGAACCTGTTCCTCCTGTAATTAATAAAATCTTATTCATTATTAAGTATTGTATTAATGTATATTTTAAATCGTTCTTCCGATTTAAAATTGGAAAATACGAATTTTTTAGCCTCTTTTAATTGTCCGTCGATTTGTTTTTTTAAAGTTGATGCAATTTTTTCAGCAGCTGAAATAGGATTATTGGGTTCAAAATAAATTCCATATTTGCCAATTATGTTTTTGTTGAATGGTAAGTTTGAACAAATAATACTTTTATTCATGTAAAGTGCTTCAAGTGGAGTTGCCGAAAAAGACTCTAAATTTGAGGGAAAGAAAATCATATCCATATTATTATAAAAATCAGGACATTGATTAATGCTTAGTTCCCCTAAAGAAATTACTTTTTTCTTAAACTCATCACTCATTCTATTCATTTCGGTTGAAGTTAAAGTACAATAAAATTGAGATTTTATGTTGTGATTTTCTTCAAGTAAGTCATGAACATAAGGAATTATACTTAAATTTTTATGAACGTAATTTCTTCCGATTACCCCAATTTTCAGTTTATTATTTTTGGGTATTTCAATCGGTCTCCAACTTTTTGGATTAAGAAAGATTTGATTTAGGCAATTTTTAGCCACAACAATTTTTTTACTTTTAAATACTTCTTGAAGTTTATCCTTTATACCTTCATGCTCAACTATGAGAGTATTTGAATTAAAAAAGAAAACTTTTTGTATTAAATAAATAATTTTAAATCTTAATTGAGTTATTTTATTTAATTCTTTGTAAACTTTATTTTTTGGGAATAAAATCCAAGCCTGTGCAAAACCACATATCCAATCTCTTCCACTTAATAATTTAACAGCATATAATGGACCAAATAAAGTAAATATTTTTTTTGGTTGTAAAATGGAAAAATAAAAAAACATAATGTATTTACTAACAGTACAGTAGCTTAGTTTACTCAAATATGGAGCTAGATGTGAATTATTTATTTCATTTAGAAGACGTTTTGAAAATAGAAAGTAAAACTTATGATTGATCTTTGAGTTAACTACATGATCAACAAAGCTCATCGCAACCTGAATTCCTCCTCCTTTAGAAATATTACTAAGATTTATATAAATTCGTGCTGTATCTTTGTTTTTCATAGATGAAATTTATTTAGTGAATATTGCAATAATCAATTCTTATATATCAAGTGCCTCCAAGATCATTTTAAATTGATATTCAGGGTTATATTTCTCATCTATAATTCTTCTTCTTTGAGCTTTGGTTCTCTTATTATTATATTTTGAAAACCACTGCTTTATTTTAAAAGATAAATTATTACTATCATTTTCATCGAAAAAAAATCCTGTAATTTGATCTTCAATAACAGCAGCTTCAGGCATTTGTTTGTTAAAGTTATTGTGAGTTCCAACAGGAGTTCCATAGCTTAATGCATGAACAGCATTTAGTCCAGTATTGCCAGGAGAAACCATCAAATCAGATGAGTAAATTAATTTAGACAATTCAGATTCTTCATAAGTTTTTCCGTAGAAATATATCCATCCTTTTTTTAAACCTTTTTTAGATATCTTTTTTAATGCACTTTTTTCAGGACCATCACCTATAATTAATAGATTAAATTTTATAATCTTAGAGTTCAACTTTTTTAGGCTTTTGATTAATAGATCAATTTTTTTAACTGAAGTAAGTCTTCCTAAAAAAATAATTGTTTTGAGTTTTTTGTTTACAAAAAAAGTAAGTTCCCTTTTAATATTTTTTTTTTGATAGTTTTTGAAATAATCTTTTTGTAAATCATAATCTAATGAATTATATATTACAAATATTTTACTTTCATCAAACCCAGCATTTACCATTAGTTTTTTACCCCTTTGTTCATAAACTAAATATTTATTCCCTATAGAGTAAAATAAAATTCTTAAATATCTTTTAATATAACCCTCGTTTCCATAAAACCCATGAGTCCATAAAATTGTTTTTTTGTTTCTGAGTTTACATATTAATAGACCAATCCAAGTAGACAATATATTCATATCTCCTAGGAAAATCGCCTGATTAAATGATGCTAAAAAACATTCCCTTATAATTCTTGATTGCCAAATTATACGTCCAAAAAAATAGAAATTTTTAATCTTTTTGAAACTATTTTTTCTTTCATTAGATTCTGAAAAAAACCCCTCTTCTGTTTGAATACCTTCATTTTGAATAGGATCGAAATAAAATATAACTTCACTTTTCTTATTCTCAAGGAGTTTTTTCCAAATGTTTTTTCTATATGATGGAAAAAAATTAGTTACAAACAGTATTTTTTCTTTGTTAATCAAAATATCAGAATTTTAATTATCTATTTAAAAAAGATTAAGTGTCAAATTTTATTAGCACCTTAAAAATTTAATTTTGACAGCCTGTAATAAATTTTTGGAGAAAGAATTACAATAAAAACCCCAAGAAAGTGTTTAACGAATGCCAGAAAACCAAAATGAACTAATTGAAAGTACATTACTTCATGAGTAATAAAGCTTTTTGATTCATAAAAGCTTTTCAATCTTGAAAAAAAACTTGTATTGGGTCTTCTCCATACCTCTATTTCATTTTGATTGCACACGCCGATAACCTCTGAAGCAATAAATATTTTAATTTTCTTTTTTATAGCTCTTAGACCATAATCAATATCTCCATAATTATGAGTGAACTTTTTACTTAAAAAACCTATTTTTTTGAATACTTCTCTAGGTATAAAAACAAAATTTCCATTTATTAATGTGCACTCTTGAGGCTCACCTGATGGTTCTATTAGCTTTAAATTTTTATTTCTACCACCATATGTTATTTTGTTTAAGCTTTTATTAGAAGAAATAAATGTTCCGACGATTATTGAAGAATTTTTAGTTTTAAGATCATTATAAATCACTGAAAATGAATTTTTGTTTAATATTGAATCATCATTTAACCATACATAAAAATCATAATCTTTTTTTGTTGAGGCATACACCCACAATTTTCTTGTTCCACCACACCAAAAATATTTTCCATTTCCATATATTATATTTATACTTGGATAAAGGTCCTTAATAATTTCACCTGTTTTATCAGGTGAGTTATCGTCTAAAAGAAATATATCATGATCAAAATTTTTGACTGATGAAATTGCATTAAAACAATGCTTTAAACAAATTTTAGTTGTTTCTACCCTATTATAACATGTGATTAAAATTGCTGTTTTCAATTTCATTTTAAAAATCTAGTTTTTTATAATTTTCTTATAGAGTTCAATGTGTTTTGATGCAACTTTTTTTGATTCAAATTTATCTAGAACGCGTTCTAAACAATTGTTCTTTAATTGCTCTCCTTCATTATTTAAAATCCAATAAATACCTTTTAAAAGGTCATTTGAATCAAAAGGTTTAGCCAAATACCCATTGTACTTGTTTTTAACAATAGAGGGAAGTCCCGCAGTATTAAATGCTACTATTGGAGTACCACATGCATTTGCTTCTACTCCCATATTGGGTAGATTATCTACTCTTGATGGGATCACTAATAGATCCGCTGCTGAATATGCTGTTCTTAGCGAAATAGAATCATCTAGGTAACCTAAATAAAAAACTGGAAAATTATAATCAGGTTGGGTTTCAGGTTTTGATTCTCCAAAAATTATCAGTCCAATTTGTTTTGCGCTTTTTAAATTTTCCATTTTGATAATTGCCTCCTTTAAAAGATCAAATCCTTTATGGAAGCTTTTAGTCCCAGATGCTGATCCAAATAAAATTAAATTAAGATCCTTTGGAAGGTTAAATTTCTCTCTAGCCATTTTTTTATTTATTGGACTCCATATATTTATATTGATTGGGTTTGGAATTACTGAAACAGGCCACTTACTCATTAACAAACTTTTATTAATATTCTGTTTCATCCAATCACTTGGAGCTATAATTTGAATTGGCTTTTTCCAATGCCTAATTTTTCTTTTCCAAGTCCACCTGTTTAAATCAAATCCACTTTCACCAATTGGCCTGTTACCCTTAAGATAACCTTCCTTCCACCTATCATCATATGATATGTGTTCAGCACCACAGAATCCCCACATATCATGTAGAGTCCAAACTACAGGTTTTTTTATTTTGCTTAAGTCAGGAATAGATATCATTTCATTTTGAAACCAATGAAGATGAATAATATCTGCATCACTTTCATTTATAGCTCTTAACCAATAGGAAGATGAAAAAATCTGTGGAGAGTGTAGTATTTCATTTTTTGTTTTCAACAATTTCACAAAAATTATTGTAAAATATAGTTTGAGTGTTTTTAGTATTTTTAAATATTTCGAGGAGGGTTCTATTACCCTGTTATCAGAACCACGTTTATAATTAACAAAAATTTTAGAGTCGCACCCATTTACTAATAAGGATTCATGAAGTCTTCTTACGGCATTTGGTGCACCTGCTCCATGATTTGAATAATTTATGTGAATTACTTTCATTATTTTAAAATTAAAGAACCCCTCTTATAGGTATTTTTCCTTCAAAAGCATTCTCAAATAAAATAGTAGCCTCTTCTTCATTAAAAGTTTCATTTACAACATTTTTATAATTTTTTATATCAGAGAGATTTACAATACCAATAATTTTACAATTAATGGAATTGAAATTTAATTCTTTCTTTATGTGAGCTCTATGGTTTCCTGAACTTGACATCATCCATTTCCACTTATTGTCTTTTATTAAAATTACCACTGTAGGGTAATCATCATGGTTTTCTATATATCCGTGTCGCTTAATATTATCAATTAAGTTTTTAAATTGTAGAATATGGCTTCTTGCTGCATCATAAGAAGTCATTCTATCTTCAATATATCCTAATTTCATATTTGTGAATGACATCCCATTTGCAGACCTATTATGATAGAAGCTATTAAGATAACTTTCTCTCAATTCCATATGATTAGTATTCTCCCATGGGTAAATCATTAACCAAGAAGGTTGAGACTTTATTTTAGATGAGGATAAAAAATTATTTATATCATGAACAGACTTATGCTTACAGTCTTGATATTTTTTGTGTAATTTCCTTGTAATTTCATCTAAAGGTTTATTTTCTAAAATTTTTACTACAACTTTGGAATATACATCTTTTGATCCCTCAAATTGAACACCTCTAACTGACCTGCCCAATTTATATGGGAGTTTAATAGTTGGACAAACTAGGAATTTAAAATATGTTGACTTATATAAATTACCATCTTTTTCTTCAGTGCTTAATCTTAGTAATGGCTCAGTCATTAAATATAAACCAGAGTGTAATCTTCGGATAATTTTAAAAAAATAAGACCTACTAAGCATTTATTTTTCTCTTTTAAAAGAATCTATGTATGAAAAAGATGACCTATTTATTATATCAATCCCTCTCCTAATAGCAAGATCATTTAATAAATCATTGTATTTAAGTACTCTATAATTTTGATATAGTCTCTCACCTAGAGATTTATTTTTTTTAGCTCGATATTTATTTGAACTATCTTTTTCTGCTTTTGAATTTTTATAAAAATGCTTTATAGGAACACTAACGTAATTTGTCTTTTGATCAACATCTATAGACTTAAACCCAGAAAAATCTGCACCATAAATATATATCTCAGAGTAATTACATATAATCGAATACCATATTAACGTTACCACACTGTTAACATTTGGAATACTAAAAAATCTGCTCTGTAGAGCAAACAATTGCATTTTTTTTGTAGATAAATTAATAGATTTTTCAGGTATATTGATAAACGAAATATTTGAATTTTTTAACAACTTTGATTTAATATAATTATAACCAGATTCAGGACATAAAATGCTAATTTTCCAATTAACAGTTTTAAGTTTATCAATGGTCTCATTTCGTAATTGATCAAAATTTTTATTGAGTTCTTCAGACCAAAAAAGCTTATCAGCCAAGAAGTAATAATTAGGCTTTAGCTCAAAAAAAGTTTTTGTATTTGCAAAAAAATTTACTCCAAAAAAGTCACATTCATCTTTTTTATAATTATTTATTTCATAAATGTCTTTTAGCAAAGAAGGTCCTGTTCCAATAATTATACTTTTTTTAAGGTTTTGCTTCTTGAAACTTATCTTTAATGGAGACCTTAAATTATCAATTTTGATTACTAATAATTTTACAATGAACTTTATAAAATCAAACACTAAATTTAAATAAAACATTAAAAATTTTTTATGTTATTAATGAAGTTGCAAGTTTTTTAAATTCTTTGCTTTTCAGAATTAGTTCTTCATATGTTCCACTCGATTTAATTCCACCATTTTCAAGATAATAAATACAATCACAGTTTTTGATTGTATTTAATCTGTGTGCAATAATAATTGTGGTAATATTTTTACTATGATTAGCAATTGATTCAATAATTTTTTTCTCAGTTATATTATCAAGTGCACTTGTTGCTTCATCTAAAACTAATAAAGACGGATTATTATATAAAGCTCTTGCTATTCCTATTCTTTGTCTTTGGCCACCAGATAGTCTTATACCTCTTTCACCAACCTCTGTAAAATAGTTTTGATCTAGCTCTTCAGTAATAAATTTATGCAGGTATGCTATTTTGCAAACTTCTTTCACCCGCTCAATATTAAGCTCTTCTAGTGAGTGTCCAAATGCTATGTTTTCTGCAATAGTTTTATCTGTTAAAAAGATGTTTTGAGGAACATAACCTATAGAATTCTGCCATTTTCTTAATCCTAACTTGCTTATTTCACTCCCATCTAATGTTATTTCCCCAGAAGTTGGTTTCAGTAACCCTAATAAGATGTCTACTAAAGTAGTCTTTCCACTACCAGTACTTCCTACAATTCCAATTTTTTTTCCTGCTAGAATACTTAGATTAATTTTATTTAATGCCATCCTATTTGAATTTGGGTAAATAAAATTCAAGTCATTTATTTCAATATTATTTTTTATTTGAAGACTATTATTTGTTTTTTTTGATATTTCAAGATTTTTGTTTTCATTTAATCTATATAAGATATCATCCAATCCTTTTGTGGAAAAGTTTATTTTATTTAAACTTGAAAAAATTTGTTGGAAAGCTGGAATCAACCTTAGTGCAGCGAAAGCAAACATTGATAAAATTGGAAGTACTTCGGTCAAGTTATTCCCTAAATTTAAATTGTATAAAATAAATAATATCAAAAAGCCAAAGCTTAAAGCTTCAAGTAAATATTTTGGTAAAATTGATACAATTTGAACATTTGAGT
>MDTD01186360.1_pt1 | contig 11898 bp, 5 predicted proteins | sample 811221 | NCBI WGS metagenome assembly MDTD01 (sample SAMN05326646, study PRJNA326480) | marine metagenome | isolation source: seawater | place: Pacific Ocean: South West | collected 2011 | reverse complement strand
CGCGACTTTATCCAGAATGGCTGGAATCTCCATCATCTCATCAAGCGGATCGTCCTCTCTGCCACGTATAGACAGAGCTCCGTCGCCCTTGCAGAAAGCCGGGAGAAAGACCCCGAAAATATTTACCTTGGGCGGGGGACCACGGAGCGCCTTTCCGCGGAAATGATCAGGGACAATGTTCTCGCCCTGAGTGGACTCCTCGTCAACAGATCGGGAGGGCCCTCGGTGAAGCCCTATGAAGTAGCGGTCTCATTCAAACCATCAAATCCCGGCAAGGGTAGCGACCTCTACCGGCGAAGCGTTTACACGTGGTGGAAACGAACAGGGCCTGCGCCTGTGATGATGACCCTCAACGCCTCCAAGCGAGATGTCTGCCGGGTCCGGCGTGAAGTCACCTCCTCCCCGCTACAGGCCTTCGTGCTCCTGAACGGCCCACAATTCATGGAGGCAGCTCGCGTGATGGCTGCCAAGCTCCTCGAAAAGCACAAGGACTCTCCTGCTTCCCTCGTCGAGGAAGCATTCCGCTCCTTCACGAGCCGCTCTCCCGGAGAGAGGGAGCGAGAGATCCTCATCAAACTCCATGCTCAGCAGCTTGCCCACTACAAAGCCAATCCCGGAGAGGCGAAAGGGCTTCTTGGTATCGGCGCTTCCCCTGAAGCGAAGGACATCCCTCCGCCCGAGGTTGCTGCCGCAGCCATTCTGATCAATACAATCATGAACCTCGATGAGGCTGTTTCCAAGCGATGAGAACGATTCACCCACCCAGCTGCAGTGGCTTTGAGAGCCCGATCGGGCTCAGCCGAAGAAATGCACTCCAATCCTTCGGGATGGGTCTTGGTTCCCTTGCCCTTGCAGATCTGGTGTCTGGCGAACAGGCTCCGAAAACACCTCAGCCCAAGACTCCCCCTGCGAAAGCGAAGAGAGTCATTTTCCTGTTTCAGGCAGGAGGCCCCTCCCAGATTGACCTCTACGACTGGAAGCCTCAGCTGAAGGCAGACTCTGGCAAGGAACTCCCTGCTTCTATCCGCATGGGACAGCGCCTTACCGCGATGTCGGGAAATCAGGCTAGCCTGCCCCTCGTCGGTACTCCCTTCAAAATGGAGCAGCACGGCGATTCCGGATCATGGGTTAACAGCGACATTCTCCCTCACATCGCAGGTATTGCCGATGACATCTGCTTTATCAAGTCCATGCACACCGAAGCCATTAACCATGGGCCCGGGGTGACCTTCATGCAAACCGGCTCACAGTTCCCGGGGCGTCCGAGCATGGGTGCATGGCTGGACTTTGGGCTCGGATCCATGAACAGCGACCTGCCCTCTTTCGTGGTCATGGTCACCAAAAACAAGGGGGGCCAGCCACTCGTGTCCCGGCTCTGGGGCAGCGGCTTTCTTCCTGGAAAACATGACGGGGTCCGCTTCCGCGCTGATAAGGATGCGATTCTTTACCTGAACAGCCCGAAGGGCATCGACCGCACAAACCGCAGGAAAGTTCTCGATCACCTCCGGGAGCTTCACGAGATACAGCTGCAGAAGACGGGTGATCCTGCCCTTGAAACCCGGATCGCCCAATACGAGATGGCCTTCAACATGCAACGTTCCATTCCCGAGGTCACAGACCTTTCGGATGAACCGGAAAGCACCTTTAAGCTCTATGGGAACGACGCACGGAAGCCTGGATCGTTCGCCGCGAACTGCCTGCTCGCGAGACGACTCGCCGAAAAGGACGTTCGCTTTATCCAGCTATACCATCAGGGATGGGACCAACACGGGGGGTTGCCTGGGGGCATCAAGAACCAGTGCCGAGAGACTGACCGAGCCTCCGCGGCATTAGTGACGGATCTTAAGAATCGAGGTTTGCTGGAGGACACCCTGGTGATCTGGGGAGGCGAATTCGGTCGCACAAGTTACTGCCAAGGCAGATTTAACGCCGGAAACTTCGGCCGTGACCATCACGGACGCTGCTTCACGATGTGGATGGCTGGTGGAGGGAGCAAAGGGGGAACCACCTATGGCGCTACGGACGATTACAGCTACAACGTCGCGGAGAATCCCGTTCATATTCACGACCTCCATGCTACCATTCTTCATCTTCTGGGCATCGATCATGAAAGCCTAACTTACAAATATCAGGGGCGTCATTTCCGCCTTACTGATGTCCACGGAAAGGTGATTCGGGGAGCACTCGCTTAAATTGATGCGCCTTTCCCCTCTTTAAACGGCATCTTTCTCGTGACAAACCTTGGCCCGGAATCCTGAATAACACCGAATCAAGTTTTCTTCTGCTCTCTTACTCATGAAACGTCTTACTCTCTTTGTTCCCCTTCTCGTGGCTCTTCTCTGCCCCCTTCTCATGTCCGACAAGAAGGCTGAGGACATCAAGCATATTGTCTTTATTGCAGGCAATCGAAGTCATGGTCCAGGTGAACACGAATTTTATGCCGGCTGTACACTCCTCGCAAAAGCCCTCAACGAGCAGAGCGGCCTTAACGTGAAGGCAACTGTGCTTCGCGCGAACTGGCCAAAAGAAGATAAGGCGATCGTTGAAAGCGCTGACACCATTGTGATCTACGCCGACCACGTGAGTGCTCATGGAGGGCAGTGGGAATTCTTGAACGAACTGGCAAAGAAAGGCGTGGGCATGGTTTTCATGCACTATGCAGTCCACCCCAGCAAGGAGATCGGCGAGAAATATTATCGCCCATGGATCGGTGGCGCGATGGAGAGTGGATGGTCGGTGAATCCACACTGGGTTGCAGATCTCTCAATCATCAAGGATCATGAAATTGGCAATGGCGTTCCTGAGAAGGTAACCTGTCTTGATGAATGGTATTACAATATGCGCTTCGTGGAGGATCGCGAAAAAGTCCTCGACCTTTTCACGGCAGTTCCAACTCGGAAGAATATGCATCGCTACATCAACATGTGGAATAAGAATGGGGTAGAGGGACTAGGAAAGCAGCAGACCTTGATGTGGGGATATGAACGCCCGGAAGGAGGGCGCGGTGTAGGATTCGTGGGCGGACATTACCACCATAGCTGGGCGGTGGACGGGCTCCGCAGGGCCGTTCTTAACGCCATTGTATGGACAGCAGGCATGAAAGTTCCCGAAGGAGGAGTGCTATCCAAAAGTCCCACCGAGGAAGAACTAAACGTCAACCTCGACAAAAAGGGACGTGTTAAACGAATCAAGATACCAGACCCCACAGCATGGAAGAAACTTCCTCCCGCCAAGATCCAGACAGATCGAGAAGCGGGTTTTAACGAGGGTGCCGGAGCGAAGGTTCGACCAGCCCCGGCACCCCAGAAAAAAGACTCTCCTACCCCGGATTCAACAGAGCCGGCTCTCGCTGACAATAAAACCCAATCCGAAGCAGAACGCCCTTCCGGGACAATTCGATCCAACGGCATTCTGCTACCCGGCGATCTCGAGATTTCCACCTGGGCTGAGGGTTCCCTGCTGGCCCGGCCTCTGAGTATGGATACAGACCACGCCGGACGGATCTGGGTGGCAGAACGACATGCCACCAATACGAAGCCCAATGGTTCTCGAATCATCATCCTCGAAGATAAGGACCACGACGGCAAGGCCGACAAGTCTCATGTCTTTACCGAAGATAGCGAGCTGGAAGGCCCCTTGGAAGTCAGCGTTTTTGGAAACAGGGTGGCCGTATTTAGCCCCCCTCATTTGATCGTTTACACCGACACAAACGAGAACCTCGTCTTCGAACCGGAAATAGACAAACGTGAGAATCTCCTCAGCGGATTCAAGCGCGACACCAATTCCGGCAGTGTCCCGGCGATTTTTGGTGGCCCTGACGGAAGGTGGTATTTTGGCCATGATCGCGCAGGGGCAGAGTTGAAGGACAAGGGTGGAGTAAACTTCATAGTGAGGGGCCCAGCCAAGCGCGGCGAACAGAATGAGCCAGCGAACACCCGTGATCCAGCCAACCGGATCAGCGGAGATGGGAATGTCTGGGTGGGGGGGTTCGCAGCCAGCATCAACCCGGATGGGTCCGGATTACGCATTGTGGGCCATGGTTTCAATAGAGGTGTGGGGCGAACGATGACCTCCTTCGGAGATATGTTCCAGAATGACCAAAGTGATGCCAGCTCTTGTCGAGTCACCTGGCTCATGGAGGGCGGCTTCCTTGGATTCTGTTCTCCGGATGGTCAGCGGACGTGGCAAATAGATCAGCGCCCCGGTCAGCCACAATCCGATGCCGAATGGCGACAGTGGGATCCGGGGACTCTCTCAGCCGGAGACATCTATGAGAGAGGCTCTCCGCGTGGCATGTGCTTTTATGAAAATGGTGCTCTTCCCGCAAAATATGCGGGTCTTCTTGCAAGCTGCGACGCGCAACGGGGAGAAGTGTTCGGGTATTTCCCCGTCACGGAAAAATCAAATTTCAAACTTGAGCGTTTCTCCCTGGTGAAATCGAAAACACCTGATGATTTCCATCCTGTCGATATTCTGGTTGGTGCGGATGGTGCTTTATACCTGGCCACCACCGACACCCTTAAGAACCCTACCATTGGAAAAGAGGCCTCGCTCACAGCGGGCACAATATACCGGATCGCTCCGAAGAATTTCCGCTCTACGCCGCAAGTATTGCCTGCAGATCCTATCAAACGCGCTCTCGCACTTCTTTCCAGTCCAGCCCAGAACGTGAGGCTCTCGGGTGTCGAAACCTTACGGAATGCCGGGGAGAGGGCACTGCCTGCTCTTCGGGGGATGCTGGGACATTACGACGGACACCTCCAGGCAAGGGCTGTCTGGGTGCTTCCTCATCTAGGACCCGAGGGCAGGCGCATTACCCGGAGCCTCCTTGAAAGCCCGGATGCCAGGACCCGCCTTCTCGCCTTTCGTTCGCTGCGGGGTGCAGGCGAAGACTTTCTTGGGGGTGCCGCTCAGTTGATTCCCGGAGGGTTACTCAGGAAGTTCTATTCTGAAGAACCAAGTCCCGCAGTTCGGCGGGAGGTTGTTCTTTCGCTGCGCGATGCCAACCCCCAGCAGAAAGCGACCTCCGTGAGTTATTTTCTGCGTAGATGCAGCGCGAGTGACCCCGCATATCTTGAAGCCTGTGGCCTCGCTTCCGAAGGGGCGGAAGATCTCATCTGGTCGAGACTAAAAACTTTGGCCGGCATTTCTCTCGCTCTGGAGTGGCCCGAGGCTTTTGCAAAAATTACTTGGCGCCTCCGCCCCAGCACTGCCATTCTAGATCTTCGCAAGCGCGCACTTTCGGAAAGCCTTTCTGACGATGCTCGAATCATGGCGGTAGAAACTCTGGCATTCAGCCGTGACATAGAAGTCGTCCGGACTCTCATCGAAATCGCCAAGTCCAAAGGCCCGGTCGGCAAAGAAGCCCGGCGCTGGCTCCTTCATCTTGCCGAGACACGGTGGAGCGACCTGAACCTTGCTCCCCTCCTGAAGGCACATGGGATCATTGAACAGGAAAACTGAGTAGCTTCCCACGCGAGGACCGATGCTTCCAAGAATGATTTCCCGCCTTGGCCCATCTACCCCGGGCGCTCCATTGAAAAGACCTTCTGCCATGCGCCATCTCATCCCCATTTTGGCTGTTCTGACAGTCGGTATGAACTCTGCGATTTCTGCGGATAAATTACCTCACATTCTGATAATCCTCGTTGATGACATGGGATACGGTGACGTCGGCGCCTACAATCCCGACTCAAAGATTCCCACCCCCCATCTCGATAAACTCGGCCAGGAGGGCATGCGATTTACCGATGCTCATGCCCCTGGCCCCTTATGTCACCTTTCTCGATACGGCCTTCTGACAGGGCAATATCCCTTTCGAGCCAACACCAGCGCATGGCGCAGGCAACCCTCGATAAAGAGCGGCCAGCTGACCATCGCTTCGCTTCTGAAAGCCAAGGGCTACAACACAGCCATGGTAGGAAAGTGGCATCTGGGATTTCAGGAAGAGGGATACGAAAAACCTCTGACTGGTGGACCAGTGGATGTTGGATTCAACTCGTTCTTCGGCATCAGAGCCTCAACCGACATTCCTCCCTACTTCTATATCCGTGGAAGGCAGGCAGTCCAACCCCCGACGAGCTCCATAGCAGCCAATCAGAGCAAGGGGTGGTCCCGCATTCAGGGCGCATTCTGGCGCGCTGGAGGTATTGCCCCAAACCTCAAACTTGACGAGGTTCTCCCACGTTTCACAGAAGAGGCCATTTCCGTGATCAGAAACCACAAATCTTCAGACCCCAATCCCCTGTTTCTTTATCTCGCCTACCCTGCACCCCATACCCCTTGGCTTCCCTCAAAGAACTTCAAGGGAAGAGGCGGTGCTGGAATGTATGGAGAATTCTGCAACATGGTGGATGCAGAGGTCGGCAAAATCCTGCAGGCCTTGGAAGCGCAGGAACTCGCCTCTGACACCATGGTCATCTTTACCTCAGACAACGGCCCGGTTTGGTATGATGCGGACGTCACGCGATTTGGCCATGACTCCGCAGGGGGTCTGCGGGGAATGAAGGCTGACGCATGGGAAGCCGGTCATCGAATGCCCTTTATGCTGCGCTGGCCCAAGGTGGTGAAACCTGGCTCTGTTTCCTCGCGCCTCATCTGCTTCACGGACCTGATGGCTACTTTTGCAGATCTGACCAGCACCAAGCTGCCGGCGAGCATAGCTCTCGACAGCCATAGCTTTCTGCCTGCCCTCACTGACCCCTCCAGTTCCCATCAGCCGAGGGAGCCGATCGTCATGAAAGCCGGCAGTGGTGCCATGATGATCAGGCAGGGAAAATGGAAGCTGATTGACCAGCTGGGCTCGGGCGGATTCTCAAGCCCCAAGCGGATCCGCCCGGAAGAAGGAGGCCCGAAGGGTCAACTTTACGATCTTTCCTCAGATCCCTCCGAGAAAACAAACCTCTGGAGCGAATATCCGGAGTTGGTGCAGAAGCTCAGCAAGCGACTGGAGCAGATCGCCGGTGAGGACCTCTGAGCTATTCCCCTCAAGCGGAAATTTTGCACGATCTGGCTGGATTTAGCGAAGATATCGCTGCTGTTCGGTGCCAAAACCCCTCTCTGGACAAGAGCAGGGTTGACGCAAAGGCCTCCGAGTCTGAGGATCCGCGCCCCAATTACCCGCGGCACCGGAATCTGCTGCGTCAACCAACACTACCTCATGAATATAGAAACACTTTGCCTCCACGGTGGTCAGGAACCGGATCCATCTACGAACGCCCGGGCTGTTCCCCTGCACCGAACTACGTCCTTTGTTTTCAACAGCACTGAACATGCTGCAAACCTTTTCGCCCTGAAGGAACTCGGCAACATCTACAGCCGAATCATGAATCCCACTCAGGCGGTCCTCGAATCAAGGGTTGCTCTTCTTGAGGGGGCACATGAGCTTGCCGCTCTCGCCCTTGGCTCCGGCACGAGTGGCGTATTTTACTCGATTATCAACCTTGCCCAAGCTGGCGACAACATCGTCTCAGCCCGTAATCTCTACGGAGGATCCTACACCCAGTTCAACGATATCCTTCCCACCCTCGGTATAGAAGTGCGGTTTGTCGACTCACAGGATCCTGACGAATTTGCCCGGGCGGCGGATGAGAACACCCGAGCTTTCTTCACCGAGACGGTTTCCAATCCGGCACTTGAAGTTGCCGATCTCGAGGCCATCTCGCAACACGCAAAGGCCTGCGGGGTTCCTCTGATCGTAGACTCGACATTTTCGACCCCCTACCTCACCCGACCCATCGAGCACGGCGCTGATATCGTCGTGCACTCGCTTACCAAATGGTTTGGTGGGCACGGCACAGGGATCGGAGGCGTCGTGGTCGACGCTGGTCAGTTCAACTGGGGCGCAGGAAAGCACCCACTCTATGATACTCCAGACTCGTCCTATCATGGGCTGCGCTGGGGTCATGACCTCCCACCGGAACTGTCCCCTCTTGCTTTCATTCTACGGATGCGGACTGTTCCCCTCCGTAATCTCGGCGCCTGTATTTCACCGGACAATGCGTGGATCTTCCTGCAGGGTATTGAACCCCTGCCACTCCGCATGGAGCGCCACTGTGAAAATGCGATCGCTGTTGCCAAACACCTGCAGAACCATGAAGCGGTGGAGTGGGTCCGCTACCCCGGTCTCGACGATAGTCCGGAGCATGAGAAAAATCAGAAATATATCCGGGGTAAAGGTGGAGCCATGGTGGTCTTCGGAATCAAGGGTGGCGCCGAAGCAGGTAAGGCCTTTATCGAGGCCCTCGAGCTACACTCACACCTTGCCAACGTGGGTGACGCCAAGTCTCTTGCCATCCATCCGGCAACCACGACACATTCGCAGCTCAACGAGGAGCAGCAGGCAGCAGGTGGTATCACTCCTGAACTGATTCGTCTGTCCGTGGGCATCGAGAATATCGAAGATATTGTGGCCGACCTCGACCAAGCTCTTGCGAAAACGAGTTCCTGACCGGGTGCTCCCCCCATTTCCGGACCCTGGATCTCCGGTGTGCGTCAACCACCTGCAAGTCGATCATGGCCTATCCGGGCATCAAGCTCTTCGACCTCAAGGGGCGCACCGCCCTCGTCACTGGTGGCTCCAAGGGGCTGGGCAAGGCTATCGCAGCCGGCCTTGCCTCCGCTGGAGCCTCGGTCGTTTTGGTGAGTCGACATGGTGACGAAGCTAGAAGTGCTGCAGCCGGGATCGCGGCAGACCACGGAGTCGACGCCCTGGGGATCGAGGCTGACATTACTGCTCCGGAGCAGATTACGTCCATGATCGCCTCCACCACGAAGTCCTTTGGCGGCCTGGACATTCTTGTCAATAGTGCAGGAATCAACACCAGAGGATCAATTGATGACATCACCCTCGAACAATTCGAGGAACTCATGCAAATCAATGTGACCGGGACCTGGTTGTGCTGCAAAGCGGTCATCCCACTGATGAGGGCCAGCGGCTGGGGACGAATTATCAACCTTTCGAGTGCGATCGGCCTCGTTGGTGTTCCCCAGCGAACGCCCTACGCCTCAAGCAAAGGCGCTGTCACCCAGCTTACTCGTAGCCTTGCTCTCGAACTGGCGGGCACCGGGATCCTCGTCAATGCGATCTGCCCCGGCCCATTTCTCACCGAGATGAACGCGCCGCTCGCAGAATCAGAAGAAGCAAAGCGTTTTATTGTAGACCGGACCGCTCTCCGAAGATGGGGCAACCTTCCAGAAATTCAGGGAGCTGCTCTCTATCTCGCTAGCGAGGCCGCCAGCTATACTACCGGCAGCATGCTTAGTGTAGATGGAGGATGGACAGCCCAGTAAGCTGCTCTAATCCGCCCATCATTCCAAGCTGCGAGGGCATCTCCACATTCCCGGCTCGACAAGCCTCGCCGGAAAAGGCGTATTAAAGGCCGCTCTGTCATGAGGTTACCCATCTCCTTAGCGTTTCTGCTGGGCACCATCGGGCCGGTATTCTGTGCGCCCTTTGATTACCACAGTGTGCGCGGACGTGAAGCGAGGGGCCCTGTTGATGGGATCCTCGAGGGTGAGCTTCTCCCCAGGCATGGAACAGCCCGAACGCAGGGAATGAGGAATTTTGGTGAGGGATGGCGTGGGGACGCCCATCTCCTCTGGGATGGAGAGCCTGGGCAGGAAATGACAACTGAATTTCGTATCGAGGAAGCAGGAATCTACGAGGTCTCTGCCCGGATGACCCTCGCTCCCGACTACGGCATCTTCTCGGTGGCCCTCGACGGCAAGGTCCTTCGCCGTGAAATTGATCTTTTCAGCCCCACGGTCTCAACCGGACCACTTATCGAACTTGGAAAGCTCCCGCTCACTCATGGGGAACACAAACTCGCCTTTAAACTCACCGGTGCAAATCCCAAGGCCTCTACCTTTCAAAAATCCAGATACCTCCTTGGGCTCGACTTCATCAAGGTAATCAATTTACTCCCCTCGGAGCCCCCGCCGGCTGACACCGCGGAACCTCCTGAAGTTGCCACGTCAAAAGTCACAGTCACTTTCAAAGAAGTGCAGCCTATTCTGGCAACCTACTGCTACGGATGTCATGGCGAAAAAGGAAAGGTGAAAGGCAAAGCCAACTTGAAAGAGCTGACATCGCCTCAGGATTTTCTCAGCCGTATCGAGCTTGTCGGAAAGGCCGCGGAAGCCACCACCTTTCAGGAAATGCCTCCTGACGAAGCCAAGCAACCAACGGAGGAGGAACGCAAGAAGCTCACGGCATTTTTCAATGGCTACCTCGAAAAGCACCTTCAGGACTCGGGCCATCTCAAGCCCGTGGTCATGCGCCGCCTCAACCGGTATGAATATAACAATGCGGCAAAAGACCTCCTTGAGCTGAAGGGAGACCTGTATCCGCTACCTGAGAAAGTTATCCGTAGCCGCGGATATTTCAATCCCGCCTCTGGTCGCTTCCCGGACTCCATCCAGGTTTCGAATCGAGCTCTCGGTAAAAACCAGATCGAGCAGCATATTCTCACCGGGGTAAGCCCCTTCGCCATCGATCTACAGGCCGAGCACGGATTCAACAACCAGGGCGACCAGCTCAGTGTGTCCCCAATTCTACTGGAAAGCTTTCTCAAACTTGGACGTTCCATCGTCAATGCCCGCGAATTTGACGGCTATTCCGCCCTGACGGATTCCTTCTTCCGGGCCCCCGATGAAAAGGACCGTTCGCGGTGGCCCCTTATTACCAAGCAGCGCCTGCAATCCTTTCTCGAGAGGGCTTTCCGCTCCGCGATAGACGAGTCCACCCTGAATCGTTACGTCAGTTTTGCAATGCGGGAGGTTTCCCGACACGGCGACTACAGTCTGGCCATGAAGAGCGTGACCGCGGCGGTTCTCGCCTCCCCCCGGTTCCTTTATCTCACCGAACGCAAAAGGGAGGCCTCTGCGGAGGAGCCCCTTACCCCTTATGAACTCGCCGCCCGTCTTTCGTTTTTTCTCTGGAGCACACTTCCCGATGAAGAGCTCATCACGAGTGCGCGAAATGGGGACCTGAGCAAGCCGGACGTCTACGCAGCTCATGTCAGGAGAATGCTAGAAAGCCCAAAGAGCAAGGCCCTCGCTGAAAACTTTGCCCGTCAATGGCTCCGTCTGGACCAACTCATTACGGCAGTTCCGGACTTTGATCGGTTCCAGATCTATTACTCCCGCATCGGATGCGAACAATGGAAATTCGGACTGCAGACCATGGCCGAACCGCTCCTTCTTTTTGAAAGTATCATGGTGGAAGACCGCTCCATCATGCTCCTGATAGATTCCAACTACTCCTACCGTTCAGACGAGATGGCGTCGTGGTATAAAGACGCCATTCCTTTTCGCAACAGGGGAAATCGCAACAGATTCAATACCGGATCGCAACGCTTCAGCCGCCGTAGCCTGACGAGCCGCAGGGAAGGAGGGGTGATTACTTCGGCCGCCGCTCTAACCATGACCTCCGAACCTCTCCGGACCAGTCCCATCCGGCGTGGAGCATGGGTCGCCACTGTGATTCTCAACAGGCCCCCACCACCTCCTCCCGATATCATTCCGGAAATCGAACAGGATGACGCCGTTATTGAAGCCAAGGGTCTGACCTTAAGGCAGCGGCTTGTGGCTCATCAGGAAAATGAGAGCTGCGTCTCCTGCCATCAGAAGATTGATCCCCTCGGGTTCGCCCTCGAGAACTACGATGCCATCGGGCGCTGGCGCGATACCTACCGTTCCGGCCTTCCGATCGATGCCAGTGGAACACTCTATGGAAAAGCCCAGTTTCAGGACGTCATCGGGCTCAAGGACGTTCTTCTCGGAAACCCGGAGTGGTTCATCAGAGGCTTCAGCGAACATCTTCTCGCTTACGCTCTTGGTCGGGAGATAGACATCTCCGACAAGCCCGCTCTGGATAAAATCGTTCGCGCGGCCATG
>MDTD01084244.1_pt1 | contig 11900 bp, 7 predicted proteins | sample 811221 | NCBI WGS metagenome assembly MDTD01 (sample SAMN05326646, study PRJNA326480) | marine metagenome | isolation source: seawater | place: Pacific Ocean: South West | collected 2011 | reverse complement strand
TTTCTGAGAGGGGGCAGCCTCTCTATCAACTGGATTCTCATACCAGCCGCCTGAGAGTAAATGGCTTCCAGGAGGTAGACAGGTTGAGCGGAATTGATCTGAGAAATTCCCTCGACCAGTTTCTTTCAGCCAAGAATATGACCGATAGGTTGTCCGGCTCTCCTTGACATTGCCCGGGCAGTTTATCAACCATACTCATCATTCCGTTTATGTACCGGGCCTGAGAATCTGATTCCAGGTAAAATGTACTTTTCCGGTACTTACTAAAACAATTTTGGTTCTTGTGAACAGATAGGGTGTCTCCATGAAGATAGCGTTTATTCTCCGGGCAGTATTTCTGGCTTTGCTTCTCAGCTTTGCCCAGGGACCACAGGCATGGGCCCAGGAGTCGAAGATTATCGGGATAATGGAGAAAGAGCTGAAACGCTCATTCGAGAAATTGAAAAATGCTGGTGATGCTCCCCTTTATTACCTGGGCTACCGGTTGTATGAAACCACCAACGATTATGTAAGCGCTGAATATGGTGCCAGAACTTCGGACGATTTTGAAGCTACTAAAAGACGTGTTTTGAGGGTGGACTTAAGAGTCGGCTCGCCGGAGCTGGATAATTCCCACAAAGTAAGGGATCAGAGGATGTTCAGTTTCGATAGTGATTTTTCTTCCTATCTGCAGACCGATGTCCCTCTAGATGACAATGAGATGGCTTTGAGACATGCGCTCTGGTTGAGAACCGACAAAGCATTTCGTAAAGCTCAGCAGCAATACGCACGGGTTATTGCCAACAAAGACGTGAACGTTAAAGAGGAAGATAGTTCAAATGATTTTTCCGAGGAAGATCCTCAGGAGTACACGGGTGAAGAGAAGAAGCTAAACTTCGACCGAAAAAAATGGTGCGAGGATATCAAAGAGCTCTCCGCAATATACCGTAAGTATCCTGAAATCTATTCGTCTTCGGTGGCTTTCACCGCATCTTTGACCAGGCGCTGGTTGGTGAACTCGGAAGGCACCAAAATACATGACTCCAGAACCGATTACGGAATCTATTCTACAGCTCAGGCAAGAGCCGAAGACGGAATGAATCTCTGGCTTTATGATGATATCGAAGCGACCGAGGTGGAAGACCTGCCGAACAAAGAGGCGCTTGCTAAATTCGTTTCGGATATCGCTAACAACCTCAACAATCTTAGGACCTCTCCCAAGGCAAAACCCTTTGCCGGCCCGGCAATCCTGAGGTCCAAAGCAGCGGGAGTATTCTTCCACGAAGTTTTTGGACATCGTATGGAAGGACATCGCCAGAAGAATGAGAAGGAAGGTCGTACATTCACAAAGAGTATCGGCAAAAGGATAATGCCTGAGTTCATCAGTGTTATCGATGACCCGACCCTTAAGAGGCTGGGCGGTGTTCGCTTGAACGGAACCTATAAGTTCGATGACGAGGGAGTTCCGGCCCAGAAAGTTACTCTGGTGGATAAGGGAGTTTTGAAAACATTCTTACTGGCTCGTTCGCCGGTTAAAGGATTTCCCCGGTCAAACGGCCATGGACGTTGTTCTCCTTCCCGCAACCCGGTAGCGAGAATGGGTAATCTCATCGTTCAGTCCACCAACACGGTACCCTACGCGGATTTGCGCAAGAAGCTTATCGAGACTGTAAAGGCTCAAGGCAAGGAGTATGGACTGGTGTTTGATGATATCGCCGGTGGTTATACCCTTACAGCCACATCGGCGCCTCAAGTCTATAGCTTGCAGCCACTGGTGGTTACCAAAGTATTCGCCGACGGCAGACCGGATGAGCTGGTCAGGGGCGTCAAAATAGTGGGCACACCGCTCACCGCGCTTGAGAAAATAGTTCAGACAAGTGATAGAAGTGACTCCTTCAACGGTGTTTGTGGAGCAGAATCCGGGAGTGTTCCCGTATCTGCTTCGTCCCCGGACTTGTTGGTTGAGACTCTGGAAGTGGAGCTTAAAGACAAACGACAGGATAAGCCACCACTATTGAAGCCACCGTTCCATGATAAGAAGTGAAATCCCCATATATTCAGCCGAAAACCAGGAACCTAATATAATGCCATCAAGCAGAACCAAACTAAAATTCAGTAGAAAGGGACTCAGTCACACCCTTCTTGCCCTTGCCTTTCTTATGATCTCCCCGGCGGCCTCGGGAGCCGAGCAAGTCGCCGAAACTTCGGATAAGAAAGTTGAGACTGCTTTCGTAAAGGGTACCCCTATCAAAGATGACCTCATCTTCAAAGCGATGCTTGATGAGCAGGAGAGAACCGAAAAGCAGCTCAAGCTGGAAAATCACGAGAAGCCTTACTTCGTTCAGTACAAAGTTCTCGAATCTGACTCTGTCTACATAAATGCGGCCTATGGATCCCTGTCTAGCTCTAACAGAAGCAAATCCAGGAGATTCTATCCCGATATCCGCGTGGGCAACTATGACATGGACAGTTCCAAAGACTCCGGCGGTTTAAGCTCTCTTCTTGGCGGAAGCTTTCTCTCCGGCGGTGTCTCACTACCCCTGGAAGATGACTACTATGCAATTCGTCATGAGATCTGGCTCTCTTCTGATAAAGCATATAAAAAGGCGATAGAGAGTTTTGAAGCCAAGAAAGCAGAATTGAAAGCCAATCCTGTTAGTGAAAGACTGGGTGACCTGACCAAAGAGAAACCTGTAGTCTATTTAAAGCCCTCGGTAGCTCTGGATTTTGATAGAAAGAACTGGGAAGAGAACGCGGTCAAGTTATCGGCTATCTTTCTAAAGCATCCGGAAGTGGAGCATAGTCTTGTCAATTTCAACTTTCGCTCCGCCAATGCCTGGCTCTCTAACAATGAAGGTTTCAGGCACCGGGACGGTCAATTTGCCTGTGAGCTGGTCGTCTCCTCTTCGGTCAGGGCTAAAGACGGAAGACAGTATTCCGACTCGATAGTCTATGCCGGTGATAGACCTGAAGACCTGCCCGATTTGGCAACCATGGAATCCGGCGTCAAAGATATGATCGGCAGACTGAATAAGCTAGCTTCGGCCCCCCTGGCAGAGAGCTACAGTGGTCCTATTCTCTTCAGCGAGGAGGCTGCCGGAACGCTCATGAATTCGGTTCTCTCCAAATTACTCTCCGGTCCTTCCGACTCGGGAGAGGGAAGCAGCCTTTTCAAAAAAGAGCATCCTTATAGAAATCAGATCGGAAAGCGGGTGGCATCTCGCATGGTCACTGTGGTGGACGATCCTTCCGCCAGTGATTACAAGGGAACCAAACTGCTTGGTACTTTCGAAGTTGATGATGATGGTATCCCTGCCCAGAAGCTAACCCTGATAGAAAAAGGGGTTTTGAAAACCTTCTGCACCAGCCGTGTCCCGGTGCGGGGTGTTGAAGGATCCAATGGGCATTCAGGAAATGGGGTGGGAACCACCAGCGTTCTCTTTGTCTCCATCGACCCCGGCATGAAGAACTCGAAGCTGAAGAAGAAATTGCTTGCTATAGGTAAGGATGAAGGTTATGACCATGTCTACTACGTCAAGCGCTTTGCTCCGGCCATGGGCTTGTTTAGCCTGGGGTCTTCTATCTCCAGTCTATTCTCCAGTCTCGGCAAAGGAGTGGTATTGACTCCCAGTGAGCTATATAAGATAAATGTCAAGAACGGAAAAGAGGAGCTTGTTCGTGGTGCGGTTGTCGCCCTGGAGCCCCGGAGGGTTATGAGGGAGATAGTCGGCGGCGGAGACAAGGAGAAGGCTGTGTTAGTGGCTTCCAAGGGAGGGCGCACAGTGAGCGTCATTGTTCCATCCCTTCTGGTTCGTGACCTTGATATTAAGGAGCCCAGCAAACAGTCCAGGAAACCCCCTATCGTATCCAACCCTCTAATTGAGAAGTCCGAGCCGTAGAACAATATGAAATAGCGCTACTCTGAAATTCTCATGTTGTTGATATCATTTGCTTATGACCATGAACGCTTCTAAGAACCATATCGATTGTCCCAGCTGTTTGCGCAGCAACCTTACCGATATGAATTTTTGCATGTACTGCGGCAACGCTTTAAAAGCGAACGTGGAAGAGAAGCGTGTCACCGATCTGAGCTTGTTGAAACCCTGCGCTAAATGCGGCAAGACAGACAATTTGAGTGATGATTTTTGTGTTTTCTGTGGGACCCAGATTATTGTTCCTGGCAGTGAGCAACCCCAGTCTTCGGCTTTCAAAAAGTTCACCTGGGAATTGGAAAAGATAGAGTCCCTGGACTCCCAGGTTCAGGATAAAGTTGTGGCAGCAGCAGCGACGCCATCTCCTGTTCCCGTCCAGACTAGAAGCCCGAAAGGAAGAGGCGGATTTAGCTGGACTATTTTGCTTGCTTTCCTGGGACTAGGCGTAGGCGCTATAGGGGCTTACTTTCTGGGAGCCGAAAAACTTCAGAGGGTCTATTTACAGTTGACCTGGCCCAGGGACGGCTTAGTTGTCTATGTCGAGCCGAAGGAAGTGAGCTACAGCCTTCTAGACAGTAGCGGCAAAGTCTTCACGGTCGGGAAGTCTTCCCGGGAAGGAAGTTTCTCCATCCAGGGAATGAATCCCGGGCGCTATGTTTTGAAGCTTTCCTCTCCTCAATATCGTTCTATAGTCCAGAAACTTGATCTTGAGGCTGACCGTACAACCGTATTAGGATATCCCAAGAGAATTAAGTTACCTCCATTTAAGAAGCAGAGCAGCTCATGACCAGTAGTGCAGATCAAATGAAATCCTGTCCTTCTTGCGGCAAACAATTGCCGGCGGATGCTGTTTTCTGTGGTTATGACGGGGCTCTTTTGCCGGCCACTATGGCAGATTCGAGCAAGCAGATGGCATGCCCCGAATGCCGTAAGACATTCCCATCCTATGCCAGATTCTGTCCAGCCGACAGCGTTCGACTGGTGGAGGAGTCACAGTTAGGCAGTGTTCAAGTAGCGAAAGAAGCTCCCCAGAGAAAGAAAAGCGATACTGCCCTCATGGACAGTGCTGATGTCGGCGAAGGAGCCAGCTTGAACGCGAATTCCGACGCGGTGTACCTGCAAGATGGGGGCAGCGCTTCGGCTGGAGCAGACCCGGCAAATGTGACCGCCGCTCCTGAGCAGGATGGATCTTCATCGCCCCAGACCGATGAACATCTTCTGGCAAGTACCTCCGGATATCTGGGCAACCTGATAGGAAAAACTGTAGACAAATACCTGATTCAATCCATGATCGGAGAAGGTGGAATGGCGGTTGTCTACAAAGCCCATCATACGATTATGGAGAGAACTGTAGTAATTAAGGTGATGCAAGGTTGGCTTCTCTCCAACCAGAAGTCGATTGAGCGATTTATGCGGGAGTGCAAAGTCACCGCTAAACTGAACCATCCCAATATTGTCACCGTATATGATGTCGGAGCCATTAACGGAAAAGCTCCTTATCTTGTAATGGAATATATCAAGGGTGAAGCCCTGGCCGACCGTATACAACGCCAGGGAGCACTTTCATTCAAGACTGTGGCAAATATTGTTATTCAGATTTGCAGAGGATTACAGGAAGCCCATAATTACGGGATCATTCACCGTGACCTCAAGCCCGACAATATACTTTTGCAAGACAAGTCAGACAGACCGGACTGGGTGAAGATTGTGGACTTCGGAATCTCCCATTTTGCCAAAGGCGACGGACAACGCCTCACCAAAACAGGTCGTATGGTAGGTACTCCTGAATACATAGCGCCCGAGCAACTGAAAGACAAACCGATGGACAATCGTACGGATTTGTATGCCATCGGAATTATCATGTATGAAATGTTGACCGGCAAAGTGCCCTTTGAAGGGGAAAGCGCTGAGTCCATTCTTATGAAACACCTGTTGGAAGAGCCCACACCAATGGTTCAACATAAGCCTGAATTCAAAGACGGCACCCCATTTGACGAGATCATTGCCCGCTTGTTGAAGAAAGAACCTGATGAGCGTTTCCAGACCGCCACAGAGTTAAGACTGGCTATTGAGCAGGTTTCATCGAGGATGCATTCGAGGCGTTCTTGATTGAAAGACTTCAATTTGTTCTCCTATGTTCTAATCTCGATTTTATTTCTCGGAGCCTTGCTGGGACCGAGTCAATCAGCCTGGGCAGGCGACAAGCTGACTATAGAGCATCTGGAAAATGAGATAGAAAAGCTGAGGGCCCGCGGCAAGGAAGAGAAGCAAGCGGACCTGCTTTATCGCCTCGGTGAGCAATATTTCGCCCGGGGAGAGTTTAAGAAGGCGGCTGGTACCATAGAAAAAGCCTTGAAGATAGAAGACAAATATTTTGCCTCGGGAAGTTTTAGCGACAAGGACAAGAAGAAAAGTACAGGTTCTTTCATTCCCCGGGTGCATACTAGAGTTGCTCTCGCTAATGTCTACATAAAACAAAAGCGACTGCCCGAAGCGGTGAACTTATATAAGGAAGGGATCAGTATTCTTGATGAAATGAACCTCCCGGAAGAGTCCGCTAAACTGGCATGTCATCTGGGCAACATCCAGATCAAGACCGGAAATCTTGCTGGGGCCAAGACGCATTTAACTAGAGCTCTTGAGCTGTCCCGGGGAAAAGATCTCACCGAGATCGAGGTAAGCTCCTTGATCGGTCTTGCCACCATTGAAAGGGCTAGAAAAAACAACAAAGGCGCCATGACTCTTTTGAAATCAGCCCGGAAGGCTGGGGATTTGACCATGGATGGTATCGCCTATGGTAGGTTGTTGAATGAAATAGGCAGAACCTATGCCGACATGGATTTATATGGTAGTGCCGCAGAGCAGTACAAAGCCGCCGCCAAAGAGTTTGAAAGTGCTGGTGAGCTCGTTCTTAAGGCTAAGGTTCTCACCTCTCTGGGCATGGTCTATCTACACGAACGGGATTCTGAAAAAGCGCTCGCCGTGCTGAAGACCGCCGTAGAGACTTTGAGTGCCGAGGGCGAGAGCACTTTTCTTGTTAGAGCGCTGATTCCATACGGAGCGGCATTGGCTGACAGCGGCAGTATCGAGGATGCGCTTAAGATTCATAAAAAAGCAGCGAAATTGGCCCGCCGTGGTTCAGATCATGATGTTTATATTCAGGCTCTTATAGAAGAAGGCTATGACCACTTCCTTTATGGGGATATGGAGAAAGCGCTCAAACAATATCTGAAAGCGGAGAAATTTGTAAAAGGCTTCAAAGGCAAAGTCTCCCCGGAGCTTAAAGCGTCTATTTTAAAAGACTGCGGGATGGGATATAGAGCCCTGGGGCAGTTGCCTGAAGCCTTGAAGTATTACAAGCAATCCGCCGAATATTTCTCCCAGGCTGGAAAAGTAATTGATCAAGCCATAGTTCTGGATAGCATCGCGGTGGCTTATTTAGATCAAGGAGAGACTGAAAAGTTCACGGAATACCACAACCGGGCCCTGGAAGTATTTTCTAGTCGCGAGGAGGAGAAAGTAGTTCCGGGTAGAGAAACTAGAGCGCAAGCATCGTTAGCGTATAACCAGGGGCAGTACTATCTCTACCGCGGCAAATACAATGACGCTGTCTCGCAGTTCGAGAAGTCCCTGGATTGCTATCGGAATTCCGCTGATCAACTTGGTCACTGCCATGCTTTGCGAGGGCTCGGTCTTACTTATCTGATGTTAGGTCAGGTAGGAAAGTCCAAAGATTCCTATGAAGAGGCCCAGGTGATTGCCAGTCGAATCGGCAATATTGAGAGTCAGTGGGATTGCGCAACCGGTCTTGGCAAAGCCTATGTCAAACTGGGCGATTCTAAAAAAGCCGAGACAGCCCTGCGCCAGGCAGTCTCGCTGGCCGACCGCGAACGCAGACAGTTCTCACGGGACAGTTTCAAAACAGCACAGCTCAGTCTCCGGGAAGATTGTTTTCTGGAATTGGTCGAACTGCTTTTTAAGGATGGTCGCCATGAAGAAGCTCTTACTGTCGCTGAATCCGGCAGAGCAAGAGCCTTTCTGGACATGCTTGAAGGACGAAGACAGATGTATTACCTCCAGGACAATGCGGCTAGTGATAGCGAGTATGACAAGAAGGAAGCTTCCAGGAGAAATCCCGCTCAAAGTTCAGCGTCGGCGATAAGTAGACCAGACCATCCGGCCATCGCTGCCTCAGGAGATACTGCTCCATCTCGCTTTCGTTCCGTTAAGGTTCGCCCTAAATCCGGTGCCCTGGTCAATACTTCCTCAATCTCTTCGACTTCTTCTGCAATATCGGCAGTAAACGCTAAAGCACCGGACGCTCAGGAGTTAAAATCGCTGGTGCGAAGCAATGCCAGCTTCGTACTCGAATATATAACAACTCCCCGGCAGATCATGATCTGGTTGTTGAATCCTAAAGGAGAGATTGCGGCGGCAAAAGTGGTGGATTGTGATCTGGACAGGCTCAAGAAATTGATCCGGAGCACCTACCAGTCTATCGTGACAACGCCCTCTGGAATGGATGAATTGCATCGCCTGGCAGAGAGCAGAGAGAAGGCTTTGAAGGAGCTTTACGCGCTTTTGATTAAGCCGGTGGAGAGTTCCCTGCCGTCAGACCCTGACACCGTGGTGACGGTGGTGCCATATGGTGCTCTCTATCTTGTCCCGTACGCTGCGCTGCTAAACAGCGACAATTCATTTCTAATAGAGAAACATAGTCTTGCCTATCTTCCTTCCATAGCGGTTCTGAGGGCGACCAGCAAGTTAAGGGATCAGCTTTCCGGTAAAGAAGATAGGTTGCTCGCTTTCGGAAATCCGATCACCGAGAGGAACAAGTTCATCGGCAAGCTACCCTATGCCGAAAAAGAGGTCAGTAAAGTGGCATCCTTGTTCGCTCCAGGAAGCACTAATATAGAGGTTGGTGCGGCAGCTACTAAGACAAAATTTCGCCAACTGGCTCCGGATTACACCTATCTTCACCTTGCCACCCATGGACTGATAAATCCTGATAGACCCATGGATTCAAGTGTCGTACTGGCGCCGGAAGGAGACGATGACGGACTTCTGACAGTCAAAGACATATTGGAATTGCCACCATTGCAATCAAAGCTGATTGTTCTATCCGCCTGTCAAACAGGGAAGGGTAAAGTCACCGGTGATGGTGTCATCGGTCTTTCCAGGGCTTTTATCATAGCCGGCACCCCTTCGGTGATGGTCAGCCAGTGGAATGTGGATGATGTGATGACCGAGTACCAGATGTCCCTTCTATACAAGGAGCTGTTGTCCGGCAAGAGCAAAGCAAAATCGCTGAGAACCGCCCAGCTAAAAACCATCAAGTTTATGGAGAAGGGGTTGAGCAGCTCCAGTTCCGATGATGACTCTGAAGAAAACGGTTCAAAATCCGATGCGCTGAAAGGACATGAGCGTGCCAACCCCAGATACTGGGCTGCCTTCCAGGTAATAGGCGAGTACAAATAAGACTTCTATATCTCTTTTAATTTGATGGGGAAGATTGGAGGTTTGGAGACCGAGACTCTCAGACCACCAAAAATCCTGTAGTTAAAGCCTGCGAATCCCGGGGCGGCAGGTGCTCCGATGTTGAAGATCTCCTGGGAACGAATAAATGTTTGAATCGGAACTGAATGGTGAATTTTGCGAGCCAACTCCTGGGTGAGAATCACAACCTGGTTATTCGGACCTCCTCTATAGATTGGTCTGCCGAAGTTTGACGCCAGGGTACCGTCACCAAGGAATGTCCAACCACCTTTTCTGTAGACGACTCCACCGGAGTAAAACTGGTCAAACTCCTGGTAGCGACTGAGCATTCGTCTGAAACGAATCTGACCAAGGCAGCTGGCGTAGGCTATGGTTCTTCTTCCATACTGCTTTGTCAGCGTTACCGATGGCAAAATATCGTTGAGAAAAGGTGGATCATCGATATAGTCCAGGCTGCTGAAAAGAGCCCGGCTGAATAGACCGAAAGAAAGATTGGCGTTGTTTCGCAGGGGAACATCGTGATCGACCCTGAATCCCACAGATTGTAGAGTTCTTGAAAGGGGACGATTGAACTCCGTGTATTGATCACGGAGAAGAAAATAATTGCATGCCACCCTGGTCCGCTTTGTCAGAGCGTATCCAACGGTTATGTTGGGCAGGACCCGGTAGACTAAATCGGAGCTGTTGCGACTGTTTGTCTGAAAAACATTGGTCTCCAGCCTGACGCTGTTGTCCACGACGGCGCTAAAAAACATTTTTGACGGCAGTCTATATAGAGCTCCGGCTTTAAACTGATCAAACCGGTCGAAGGCTGGTGCTCTTCTCGGCAAGCTGACCGGAGTGAGATCGAGAGGACGATCATCTCCCAGGGAGTCCGACGGAACCGATTGGGCAATGGAGAAATTGCCGGGTAAAGACACATCTCCTTTTATCAGGGTACTGGAAGAAGAAGGAATAGCCTGGGCCAGGGAGAGAGGCGCGCTGTCTTCCTCAACCTCTTCAGTCTCTTGCGACTCTTCCGGCTCAAATTTCGAGACGGGAACGCTCATGGCGGGATGAATCTGGTTTAATACCACCAGTGGTGGTTGTTCAATTTCTGACGCTTGACATGATCCGGCACTCCAGGAAAAAGCAAGCAAAGCAGAGGTAACAAAAAATTGTGCCGTCTTGATTTTGGATAAGGGTAACCGGAAGAGCATATTGTCAGAGTCGAGTATGCAGAAGCATTAGTAAGTTGTTTTAACTTGACTACTCCGGATAAAAAATTCCCGAGTATTTGTCAGTAGAATTATAACTAAGTCGACGTCTACTTCGATGAGTACTATGTAAGCGAAATAACTCTGTAACAACTACTTTTGCTTTCTGGTAAGGATCCCGCATAATTACGCAATAACTGATCGAATTTCGTTGATACCATTATCAGAATTAGCAGAAAGGAATTGCCTTATCGTGTCGGACAAGGTGGATAAATCAAACTCAAAGGACTCCTCGAATAAAACAGCTCCAGTCGAGCGTCGGGAGCCGGCTATCAGGGTTGTGCTCTTACCCAGGGATACCAATAGTCAGGGTACTATTTTCGGCGGCATTATCCTCAGTCATATCGATTTGGCCGGCGCCGTTGAAGCGTCAAAGACCACGAAACAAAAAGTGGTGACCAAAGCAATAAATGAAGTCGAATTCAAAGCCCCGGTTTTTGTTGGAGAAGTGGTGAGCTTTTACGCCAGCACTATAAGAGTCGGCAATACCTCTATTACTGTTCACGTAGATGTGGAAGTCAATAGAGGAGACAAGGTGGTTGAAGTCACCCATGCCGACCTGACCTTCGTATGCGTAGATAAAGATGGGCGACCATCAAAAATTAAAAAGTAAGCTGTCTTATCGGTCAGGTATCATTCGAAGGTTTATCATAGGACCTCGAATCAAATTTGAATTGTTCCAGTACTAAATCGGGAGCCTGGCCATGGCTGACCAAAGCAAAAATTCTACGTCCAACAACGAAAAAATACGACTCTATCTGGGCACCGCCTGCGGCAAATCAACGGCCACTTTCGGCGTATTGCTCAGGGCTGTAAGTTCCGGCAAAAATGTCACCCTGGTCTTCTTCGACAAGATGGAAACTAATTCCTCCGAAGGTCCTGGCCTAAAAGTGCTGACTGAGGCAGCTTCCAGAGAGGGATTCGGAAAATTGACGGTTAAATATACCGGAGTCAACAGGATAGGAACCGGACCTGGAGGCAGTTTTCGTCTCTACAGTTCGCCAAACGGAATACTGCCGGAAGACGAAGAAGCCGCCCGGGAAGGACTTGGCCACATAGCGGAAGCTCTGAAAAGAGGCGATGATATCGTTATCGGAGATGAGATTTTGGATGTGGCCAGGGTCGGTCTGGTGGACTGGAAACTGGTGGAAGAGACTTTTGCCCTGCGCAAAGATCCGACCGTTCTAATTCTGACCGGACGCCGCGCGCCCGATTGGCTTATGAAAGAAGCCACCAC
>MDTD01137811.1_pt1 | contig 11901 bp, 10 predicted proteins | sample 811221 | NCBI WGS metagenome assembly MDTD01 (sample SAMN05326646, study PRJNA326480) | marine metagenome | isolation source: seawater | place: Pacific Ocean: South West | collected 2011 | reverse complement strand
CAATAACATCGATTAATTTTTACCAAGCAAAAAATTAAGACCAAAGAGGCAATGTAAATCTTGATTATTTGTCATTTTTGAGACAACTTACACTCAAAATTAGGGTGATATTTCTAAAATGAATGGTTTTACTAAATATGTCTTCAAGCAATTGCTTGTGGGGATGATTCTCGTTACAGCAGGTTTGACATGTGTCATTTGGCTGACACAGTCATTGAGATTTGTTGAAATGATTGTTAATCGTGGCCTAACTTCTGGAGTTTTTGTTTATTTAACAATGTTACTACTACCTAATTTTCTGACTATTGTTTTACCTATAGCACTTTTTATCGTCACCATATTTATTTATTCTAAAATGATTACTGATCGAGAACTTGTTGTGATGCGAGCTGCCGGTCTAAGCCAGAGTGCTCTTGCAAAGCCTGGATTGATATTGGCACTTATTGTCGTCGCTTTTGGTTATTTGATTAATATATATCTGCTCCCTCATTCGCAAAGGATGTTCAAAGATTTGCAATGGGATATTCGTTACAACTACACACACGTTATGCTTCAAGAGGGAGCATTCAACCAAGCCTCCAAAGGTATCACAGTCTACATACGTGAGCGATCTTCTGATGGCCAATTACACGGCATACTAGTTCACGATGGTCGAGATGAAAAAAAACCGTATACTCTCCTTGCGGAAAGAGGGGCAATGCTGGAAAGTCAGGAAGGTTCCAGAGTTGTTATGTATAATGGTAACCGCCAAGAAGTTGATCCAGAAACACAACAATTCTCAATACTATATTTTGACCGCTACATTTTTGAAATGGAACAAAGCCCAGAGAGTGTAGGCAATCGTTTTCGTGAGGCAAGAGAAAGAACCATATATGAATTGTTTAATCTCAACGAGGACCCAAATATGGATCCAAAAGATATAGGTAAATTCACAGTTGAGGGGCATAAGCGACTTATTTCTCCAATCGCCGCTCTTGGTTACGCCGTAATTGCTCTTGCAATTCTTATCTCAGGCAGTTTCTCGAGACGAACCCAATCAAGACACATAGTTATGGCTGCAGTAATCTCGGCAGGTTTGTTAGCTGCTATGATGGCACTTGAAACCGCAGCTGCTAAAAATTTATCATTGATACCAGCCCTCTATTTACTTGGATTATTACCGGTTTTTGGCGGGTATCTCCTCATGCTACGTTCACCCGGATTACGCGGGAATAGAACTAACATTAACCACGGAGACTAATATTTTGCAACTCTCTCCAACCATGACTGTATATATAGGTAAACAATTCATTTTAAGTTTCTTGCTTATTTTTTTTGTTTTACTCATGTTGATTTTACTGGTTGATACTATTGAGTTGCTAAGAAGAGCTGCTTCAAAACCGCAAATTAGTTTCCCTCTAGTTCTTGAACTAGCTATCCTCAAACTTCCCCACATGGGACAACAACTTTTCCCTTTCGCAGTTCTATTTGGTTGTATGTCTGCCTTCTGGCGTTTAACACGTAATCACGAACTTGTTGTGTCTCGCGCCGCTGGTGTTTCCGCTTGGCAGTTTTTATTGCCAGTTCTTATTTTGGCCTTTCTGCTTGGAGCAACCAAAATCACGATGTTCAATCCACTTGCTTCTGCCTTGTTACTCAGATATGAGCGGATAGAGGCGGCTGCATTTAAAGGTCAGAAGAGTTTTCTTGCAATTTCAGCATCTGGGTTATGGCTTCGGCAATCTAACGGAACCGATCAATCTGTCGTTCATGCGCAAGGTGTTCTCCAAAATGATAATGAGGTTGAATTAAGTAAGGTAAATGTCTTCATTTATGAAGGTAATGATAAGTTTAGCAATCGAATTGATGCAAAAAATGCAATTTTAGAGGATGGGTTTTGGTATATGCGAGACGTTTGGGTACATCAACCAGACGCACCATCACATTATTTAGAGGAGTTCTGGCTAGAGACTGATCTTACTCTTGGATCAATCCAAGATAATTTTGCTCCACCAGAAACTATGTCATTTTGGGACTTGCCTGCTTTCATTGCCGCTCTTGAAAATGCTGGGTTTTCTGCTGTTCGCCATCGATTACATTGGCACTCCTTGCTTGCCGCGCCGTTATTAATGTGCGCAATGGTCCTAATTGGAGCAACTTTTACCCTTCGTCATTCAAGGCGTGGTGGGACAATTTTTGTAATTTCTGGTGGCGTTTTGACTGGATTTGTTCTTTATTTTTTTTCCGATGTCGTTTTTGCTCTTGGCCTTTCGGACTCAATACCTGTAACACTGGCTGCATGGACTCCATCTGGAGTTACGACATTACTAGGACTTGCTGTTTTACTCCATCTCGAAGATGGATAAGTTGAATTAAATACTCTGGGCGCTATGTTGAAATCTATTCGAGCAATATTAATCTCACTATTTGTTTCGGTGCATATTACTGAATTGGCCTATGGTGCTGAAATCATAAATCCATCTTCTACAAATGAAAAAAAAGTAGAGGGCGAAGTACGATTTAGTGCTGATGAAATGGAGCACGATCGAGACTTAGACATCACAACCGCGCGTGGTAATGTAAAAATTTTCAATCAAGGTCGTATACTCAGTGCTGACGTAGTAGTTTACAATAGAAAACAGGATCTAGTCTCGGCATCCAGTAACATTATATTATTAGAGCCTACAGGTGAGGTCCTATTCGCAGAATTTATGGAGCTTTCTGGTGATCTAAAAGATGGTATCATCGCTGACTTCCGTGCAATCTTAAAAGATGGCTCGTTAGTAGCGGCAAGTGGGGGAAGACGCACAAACGCTAACAAATTAGAAATGCGAAATGCTGTTTATTCACCTTGCAAGCTTTGTGACGACGATCCTGCCCGCGCTCCTCTATGGCAAATCAAGGCGGTCAAAATCCTACATGATAAAAAACATCAGAATATTGAGTATAAAGATGCCTGGTTAGAAATAGCTGGTATTCCGGTGATGTACACACCTTATCTCTCCCATCCTGACCCTAGTGTAAAAAGGAAAAGTGGTTTTCTTACTCCCTCTTTTGGTTCTACAACTTCCACAGGTAGTTTTGTTAAGACCCCCTATTATTATAATCTCTCAGCTAATTCTGACGCTACTTTTTCACCATCATTTACCGAAGACGAAAGCTTGATTTTAGCAGGAGAGTACCGACAAAAAATCCAAAAAGGAGAATTCCAAGCACGTGCAAGTATCAAACAAAACACGCCAGAAGACGAAAGAACATACGCGGCGCAAAAAGGAATTGCTGGAATTAGAGGTCACATTTCAGCAAAAGGTCGTTTTGAATATGATGATACTTGGCGATGGGGTTTCGATATAAACAGACAATCTGATGAAACTTACATGTCCCGCTTTGGCTACAAAAGCGATAACACTCTTCCCAACATAACAAATGCACTAGCAAGCAACGCTTTCATTGAAGGTTATAGAAAAAGAAACTACTTGCACGCTGAAGCAACAGCTTTTCAAACAACGCTTACAGAACAAGAAAACGATACTGTACCCATAATTCTACCCCTTGTAGACTTCAATCATGTAAGTGAGCCAGATAGCTACGGTGGAAACACAACACTCGATGTAAACTTCTTGGCGCTCACCCGATTAGAAGGATCTGATACACGCAGACTCTCGGTTAGAAGTGGATGGAACCTTCCATATGTTGCTCCTAGAGGAGATGTGTATACCTTGTCTGCAAAATTGATTAGTGACTTATACAATACAGACAGTCTTCAAGTAGCTGGCCACGATAATACAGATGATTTTGCCTATCGCTTGATGCCACAAGTTTCTTTTGATTGGCGGTATCCCCTCGTTCGAGGTGACACAAGCGTATATCAAATGTTTGAACCCATTGCAGCATTAGTAGTGAGTCCTTATGGAGGAAATTCCTACAACATTCCAAATGAAGACTCTCAAAATCTTGAATTTGACGATACAAACCTCTTTAGCAATAACCGCTTTTCTGGCCTTGACCGCGTTGAGGGAGGGCCCCGAATAAACTATGGTTTTAAATGGGGAGCTTTCGGAAGAGGTGGAGGTTCCACAAGCCTATTACTTGGTCAGAGTTTTCGTTACAAAACAGACGATAGCTTCTCGATCGGATCTGGCCTAGAAGATAATTTTTCTGATGTGGTCGGAAGATTGCAAGCCTCACCCAGCAAATTGCTAAATTTATTCTACAGAACTCGCCTTAATAAAGATAATTTGGAAGCCCGGCGCAATGAGCTAAACATTACAACTGGAACTGCAGCCTTTCGTCTGAACACTCATTATGTATACTTTGATCGTCAAGAAGATAGTGAATTTGCTGGAAGAGAGGAAATAACAAGTTCAATCTCATCCCAAATAACCGATACATGGGTATCAAGTCTAAGCGCAACAAGAGACCTTGCTGAAAGCGATTTTCGTTCGATGAACCTCAATTTAACCTATGAGGATGAATGTTTCCTGTTTTCAAGCAGTCTGAACAGAACATTGTTCCAAAATCAAGATCTGCAACCTGAAAACTCAGTGATTTTCAGACTTCTATTTAAAACACTTGGAGAAGTATCACCTGCGTTGAAAGTTCTCAACTGAAACTAAAATATAAAAATTAGTGAATAAAATGAAATTAAAACAAAACCTTCTGACTAATATTATTTATATTTTTATTGTAATAATTTTTACAATTTCATCCACTTCCTCAAGCTCAAGTCAAAGTCTTGGAATCGCCGCAATCGTAAACGACGATGTTATTTCACTTTACGATCTAGAAGCACGTCTTGATCTGCTTATTTTCACATCAAATCAAAAAAATACGAATCAATTAAGAAAGCGTTTAACCCGCCAAACTCTAAATACGCTAATAGACGAAAAACTTAAATTACAAGAAGCAAATCGTCTAAAAATTCAAATTCCACAAGTTGCTATTGAACAATTTTTCTCAAATATGGAAAAAAGAAACAATATGCCAAAAGGTGGTCTCACAAAGTTCCTTGAGTTAAATGGAATCGAGAGAACCGTGCTACTTGAACAAATCGAATCCACTATTGCTTGGCAACGAATAATCAGCAAAATTTTTAGCCCCCAAATTTCCATCAGTGAAGAAGAAATTAATGACGTGATAAATGATATAGAAGTCAGCAAAGGGAAACCCGAATTTTTAACTTCTGAGATTTTTCTTCCCGTTAACAACCCACTTGAGTCAAATGAAGTATTAAAAAATGCAACCCGATTAATTGAGCAAATCAGAAAAGGGGCTAGCTTCAACGTCTTGGCAAGAACTTATTCACAGAGTGCCTCTGCAGCTGTCGGTGGTGATCTCGGCTGGATACGTCAAGGACAACTTGAGCTAGATCTTGACTCCGAACTTTCTTCAATGAAAAAAAATAGTGTGTCAAAACCAATTCGAACTGCTGGTGGGTATTACATTATTTTGAAAAGAGACCAGCGCATAGGAGCTGGCCTTTCTTCATCAACAGAAAAATTAAATATTCGTCAAGTTTTTCTGTCTGCTTCGACTGAAGATAAAATTGCCATCATTGAAAAAGCAAAAACAATGTCAAGCAGGGCAAAAAATTGCTCTGAAATGGAAACACTTGAAGCAGAGAGTAACTCACCCTTATCCGGCCCCTTGGGCTTAGTTAATGTATTATCTTTGCCAGCATCCATAAGAAATACAGTTAAAAATCTTCCTGTTGGCAAGGTTAGCGCGCCAATTTCTTCAAAAGACGGGGTTATGTTCATAATGATTTGTGAACGTATTAAGGATTCTTCAACAGATATTCTACGACCAAAGATCAAACAAACCCTACTTAACAATAGACTAAACATCTCAGCAAAAGGTTACATAAGAGACCTTCGTCAAGCCGCATTTGTGGATATCCGTATATGACTCGCCATCCCTCACAAAACAGCATCAACCCACCAATAGCTGTTACAATGGGAGAACCCGCTGGAGTAGGTGGGGAACTAACACTGAAAGTCTGGAAAACTAAAAATGTTCCTACATTCTTTGTAATTGATGATGCTGAACGACTAAACAGGCTTGCACAAAAGCTTGAGTACAATGTCCCTATATGCAAAATCACACAACCATCCGAAGCTAATGAATCATTTAAAGAGGCACTTCCTGTTTTACATCGTCCAATCCAAAATCCTGTTTATCCGGGAAAACCCATTCCCCAAAATGCTGATGCTGTGATTGAATCAATAAAAATTGCGGTAAAGTTGGCTTGTGCAAACAAAGTTTCAGCAGTAGTTACCAACCCAATTCACAAAGAAACTTTGTTTGACGATGGATTTAGATTTCTTGGTCACACTGAATTTCTTGCAGAATTATCAAATCTAAAATCCCAACCCGTTATGATGTTAACCTCACCTGAACTCAAGGTTGTACCTGTAACAACGCATTTAAGCTTAGTTGAAGCTCTCCATGCTTTAAATGAAGAGAGTATCATCACTACAACACAAATTACCTTCAGGGCTTTGAGTAAATTTTTCTCTATAAAAAAACCTCGCATTGCCATAGCGGGCTTAAATCCCCACGCAGGCGAAGGAGGGACAATGGGAGATGAGGAAACAAGTATAATAATACCAGCCATTACAAAGCTAAATAAACTCGGCATCAATGCAAGCGGCCCATGGCCACCTGACTCCCTCTTCAATAGCACATCACGCAAATCTTATGATGCTGCTATTTGCATGTATCATGACCAGGCACTTATCCCAATTAAAACAATAAATTTTGAGGATGCTGTAAATGTTACATTAGGCTTACCTTTTATAAGAACCTCACCAGATCATGGGACTGCACTGAACATTGCTGGAACTGGTACGGCGTCTAAAACGAGTCTTCTTGCTGCATTAAGCGTAGCAGCAAATATGGTTAAACGGCAATAAATTATGAAAGCCCCACTCCCTCCTTTGAGAGATGTAATCAACCGTTTTGGCTTGGATGCTCGGAAAAAACTAGGACAACATTTTCTTCTAGACCTAAATTTAACAACACGAATTGCAACAACTGCGGGGGATTTGACATCCTGCACCATAATTGAGGTCGGGCCTGGACCTGGGGGGTTGACCAGAGCATTGCTTGAGAGTGGTGCAAAAAAAATAATTGCGATCGAGTATGACTCAAGGTGTGTAGAGGCCATCAAAGATTTAGCCAAGCATTATGAGGGTCAATTAACCGTAATAAAAGGCAACGCCTTGCAAATGAAATGGGATGAAATTTGCAGGGGGCCTAAAAAACTCGTTTCAAATTTACCTTATAATATTTCAACACCTTTATTAGTTAATTGGCTGAAAAATATAAAACAATTTCATAGTTTAACACTCACATTTCAAAAAGAAGTCGCCAATCGAATTATGGCGTCACCTGGCAACAAAACTTATGGACGCTTATCTGTTCTTACCCAATGGCAATGCCACGTTAATCAAGAATTTACTATCTCTCGCACTGCCTTTACGCCCTCTCCAAAAGTAGATAGCACGGTCATAACCCTAACACCGCGCAACAACTCAAAAGCTGTAGCTGACTGGCAACATTTTGAAAAAGTCACGTCTAAAGCCTTTGGTCAACGTCGTAAAATGCTTAGAACAAGCCTCAAGTCTTTTAATCTTAATTTTGATAGTTTGGGGATTGATCCAACTGCTCGTGCTGAAAATTTGGACATTGAGCAATTTTGCACTATTGCCCGAGCTATTAAAAACACAAATGAGTTTAATGAATGTGCTGATTAATAATTCCTAATTATTTAGAAAAAAGATGCTTTTTGTGTACGGCTCAATAACTCCAATCAAAAAAATTAATTTACTTGATGAACTTGGCTAACATCAGATTATGTTGTCTTAGGAACAAATTTTTGAAATAAATTCATGAAGATTAATTTGACGTTCAGTTTTGTGTCTCTCAGATGTCAAAATTGCCTCGATTTTAGTTACACTATCTTTGACGTCTTCATTTACGATAACATAATCATACTCAGGGTAATGTCTTATTTCTGACTTTGCTTTTGCCATTCGTTTCTTTACAACTTCGTCACTATCTTGAGCTCTATTTTTAAGACGACTCTCAAGCTCCTCCAAGCTGGGAGGCAAAATAAAAATACGAACAATGTCGCCAGATGAATTTTCACTTAATTGCTGAGTGCCCTGCCAATCAACATCAAATATGACATCATGCCCTGAAGATAGGGCACGTTCCACCGGATCTTTTGGTGTGCCATAAAAATTTTCAAAAACCTCAGCATGCTCCAGCATTTTCCCATCCGAAACCATGGAGTCAAATTCATTCCTTTTAACAAAATAATAATCTTTTGCCTCAATTTCACCGGGCCGTGGTTGCCGTGTCGTAGCTGAAACCGACAAACTTAAGTTGTTATCGCGTTCAATAAGCAAACGAGAAATAGTTGATTTTCCGGCCCCAGACGGCGAAGAGAGAACTAGCATCAACCCACGACGTTCGAGAAATCCATCAGATGCCACAATCATTACTCAATATTTTGTACCTGTTCACGAAACTGTTCTATCTTTAACTTCATATCAAGTCCAACACGCGTCAACTTTACATTTCCAGATTTTGAACACAAGGTATTTACTTCCCGATTCAACTCCTGACATAAAAAATCTAGCTTTCGCCCAACTGCATTATTTTGTTTTAAAAGATCCAAAGCTGATGAAACATGGCATTTCAAACGATCAAGCTCTTCATTTACATCAACCTTTGTCATCAACAAAGCAACTTCTTGTTCTAAGCGACAATCAGATAAACCTGATACATCCTCCATGAGAGATTTAACCTGTTTTTTCATGCGCTTTCGAAATTCAATAAGGCGACATTCAGATAATTCGGATGCCTTATTGCATAATTTCTTAATAGTCTCAACTTGCTGTATGAGTGCGTAACTAATTAGCTGCCCCTCTGAGGCACGCATATTTTTCATATCGAGAAGGACTTTATCAAAATCCCTCAACAAATCTCTCTCTAATTTTTTTTGAATAACAGGTAGAGTGGATAAATCTGTAGTTTCGACTACTCCCTTAAGTGACAAAAGCCCATCAAGAGTCACAGGAGTTGCAGAAGAGACCTTTGATGATAATTGAGATAACAAACAAACATAGTTTTCTAAGACTTTCTCATTTATTGAATACACCTCATCCTTATTAAACCAATTTATGTTAAGAGTTAGGGAAACATTGCCGCGTCTGAGTTTTTTTTTGATCCGTTCATTAGCTTTAACCTCAAGGTCATCAAAACCGTAAGGGACTCGAATTCGCACATTGAGACCTTTCCCGTTCACACTACGTATCTCCCAAATCCAAGAGCAATAATCATTTTGCCCCTCAATCTGAGCAAAGCCGGTCATGGAGTTTAAAGACAATTAATCCTCCTTATAGAAAAAACCTTCAAAAAATTATAACCCAGAATTGCTCAATATCACCAGTTACCTGTATAAATAACTTATGAGAAATCCGGAATCTATCTTAATTACTGGTGCATCTAGTGGCATTGGGGAAGCCATCGCTCTTGAGTATGCAAAACCCGGCAGGTATCTGGCCCTTGGAGGACGCGACCTAGGGCGCCTAGATATTGTCGCTAACGCTTGTCGAAAAAAAGGAGCATCCGTATCTGCAACAGCAATTGATGTAAAAAACCAAAAAGCTATGGATAAATGGATTAAAGATGTTGATGCCTTGCATATGTTGGATTTGATAATTGCCAATGCTGGTATTTCTGGTGACAGTGGAAAAAGTTCTACTTGCTTAAATGAATTAATTACCCGCGATATTTTTGCTACCAATGCAATTGGTGTTTTAAATACAATATTTCCAGTTCTTCAAAACATGCGAAAAAGGAAAAGAGGTCACATAGTTTTTTTAAGCTCGGCTGCAGGATTTCGGGGACTTTCAAGCGCCCCTGCTTATTCATCAACCAAAGTCATGATAAAGGCATACGGTGAGGCTCTTCACGGTATTTTGTGTAAAGAAAATATTGGGGTCACCGTAGTTTGCCCCGGCTTTGTCAAAAGTCGCCTTACTGACAAAAATTCATTCCCAATGCCTTTTATCATCAACGCTTCCATCGCCGCGCAGAAAATTAGAAGAGGCATCGAAAAAAATAAATTGCTGGTAACCTTTCCCTGGCCAATTGTCATTTTGACGTTTTTGATAAATATTTTACCGTTAAAATTTTTAAATAAAATTTTGAGCCAAACACCCAATAAATAATCAGTTATTAACAAAAAAAATTCAATTATGATTTTTAAACGAAACCAACTCAATCTGAGTCCCGTATTTTACGCCACTTTGCTACATTTATATTATGTTCATTTAATGTTTTTGCAAATAGGTGTCCTCCCTTTCCATCAGCTACAAAGTAAAATTCATCAGTTTTTTGCGGGTTTAAAACAGCCTTTATTGCAGCAGGTCCCGGGTTACAAATTGGACCAGGTGGCAGTCCATTGATAGTGTATGTATTGTATGGATTTTTTACTTTCAAATCCACGCGGTTGAGTGGCCGACCCAAAAACCCCTCTCCTTCGCTGAGACCGTAAACAACTGTAGGGTCTGATTGCAAACGCATTCCTCTATTCAGACGGTTAATAAATACCCCCGCAATGCGTGCTCTTTCTGAGGAGAGGCCTGTTTCTTTCTCAACAATAGAGGCCAAAATTAGAGCCTCTCTTGACGTTTTAAAAGGCAGACCAGAGACCCGCTCTTTCCACAAACGCTCAAGGGTTTTGTCCATTGCCTGAACCATGCGTTCAACAACTTCAGAGCGTTTATCACCAAAAGAAAAATAATAGGTTTCAGGTAAAATAGAACCCTCTAGTGGCACATCAAATGTCTCTTCTAGACCATTTGTCGCTACTAATTGATCAAAAACTTGGAAAGACGTCAAACCCTCAGCTATAGTCAATCGACGAACTACAGTATCACCACTGATTAAAACTTCAGCAGCACCCTTTGAACTCACACCATGAGGGAAAGAAAATTCTCCTGCTTTCAGGTCTTTGTCAATTCGACTAAAACGAACACCGAGCCTGAAAATCATAGGATCATTTATAATGCCTTCAACAGCTAAAATATTAGCAATAGCATCAACGCTAGAACCCTCAGGGATGTATACCGTATTTTCAGAGATTGTCTGCCCTGGTTTGATATATTGAGCGAAACCCCAAACAAAAACCCCCCCCATTGCAATGCCAGCGAGTATACAGAGTAAAAAAAGAAAAAAAAGAAAACGACGCATGGAGCCAAAACAATCTATTTGTAGGCTTTAAACACCAAAGAGGCATTTGTGCCTCCAAAACCAAATGAGTTTGTCAATGCTGCACTAACTTTCCGTTCCTTCGCCTCATGAGGAACAAGGTCGATGTCACAACCCTTATCTGGGTTATCTAAATTAAGCGTCGGTGGTACGACACCGTCTTTAATGGCCATGATAGAAAAAATCGACTCAACAGCACCAGCAGCGCCCAACAAATGACCTATTGCAGATTTAGTTGACGACATAGAAATAGTGTTTACAGCATTTCCAAAAACTCGTTTAACGGCACCCAATTCAATTACATCGGCCATTGTTGACGTGCCATGAGCATTTACATAATCTATTTCTTCTGGGTTCATACCAGCTCGGTTAATTGCAGCATTCATACATCTAAAAGCACCATTTCCATCGGGGGTTGGTGCTGTAATATGATGGGCATCACCTGTTAATCCATAACCAACCAACTCAGCGTAAATTTTTGCATTTCTGCTAAGGGCATGCTCCAGTTCCTCTAAAACCAAGATACCAGCACCCTCACCCATTACAAAACCATCACGGTCTCTGTCCCAGGGGCGTGAGGCTTTTTCAGGCATATCGTTAAACTGTGTTGAAAGAGCCTTTGCCTGTGAAAATCCT
>MDTD01014524.1_pt1 | contig 11901 bp, 9 predicted proteins | sample 811221 | NCBI WGS metagenome assembly MDTD01 (sample SAMN05326646, study PRJNA326480) | marine metagenome | isolation source: seawater | place: Pacific Ocean: South West | collected 2011 | reverse complement strand
CTTTTTAAAGACAATTTTTCTTTTCTATAATTTGACCGTTCTAAAATATTTGCAAATTTTTTTGAAATAATTTTGCTTTCAAAATTTTTAGTAACCCTATCATAAGATTTTTTTTGAATTAAATTTAACTTTTTTGTATTATAGCTAAAGTATTTTTCAACGGCCTTTATTAAATTTTCACTATTATTTTTTTTACAAATTAAGTTATTTGTATTTTTTAAAACATAATCATGACCAGAGTTTTTGTACGCTATAATAAATAAACTTGATTGCATGGCTTCCATTACTGATGTGCCTGCACCTTCTAATTTTGATGGAGCTACAAGACAGTCCATTTTTGGAAAAATCTTTTGATAGTTAGTTATATAACCAACATATTTTACATATTTTTTATTGTTTTTTAGAATTGTTTTTATATTGGAAATTTCAGATTGACCAACTATTTTTTTGGAAATAGGACCTGCAATATAAAAATTACAATTTGGGTACTTTTTTAAAATTTCTTTAGAGAGTTTTATGTAATCAAGAATACCTTTTTCAATAATTAGTCTTGCAAAAAAAATAAAATTTTTTTTTTTATTTTTTCTATAATTAGGTTTAGTTTGAACGATACCTTCTGTTGGGAGAAGATACGATTTTTTCTCTAATAGATTTCCAGATGAGAAATATTCTAAGTCATCAGGATTAATAAATATCAATTTTTCAGAAAAACTGAGAATTAAACAATATATTTTTCTTAAAAAATATATTTTTAATCTTGAACCATCATAAAATAGCGATCCACGACCTGCGACTACAGAAATCAAATTATAATTAAAAAAAAATTTTAAAATATTCAAAATAAAAATATAATATGTTGAGTAAACAATAACCGAGTGTGGATTTTCTTTTTTTAGAATATTATTTATATTTTTAAATGCGGAAAAAAAATTATTAGTTTTAAAGGTTGAGTGCCCTAAATTTTTATTTTTTAATTTTATATCTCTATTATCCTCAGGCGTATATATTTTAAAGTAGTATTTATTTAATTTTGATAGGTAGTGATATCTAAATTTCTCTATAGAAAAAGTTGTGTTTGAAATAACTAATATTTTTTTCATTATAATAAATATTTATAATAATAAATGACTTTTAAAATATTTCACTATCTTATTTTCTGTCAAAAATTTTTACATAAGTTATATTGAAATATAAATTATGAAAAAAAATATTTTATTTATTGTAGCTCACAGAGATGATGAAACATTTGGATGTGGTGGAACAATAGTCAAATTAATCAAAAGTAATTATAAAATATTCGCAATTTCTATGACTGATGGCATTTCATCAAGAAATAATTTTGAGTCAGTTGAAATTCAAAAAAGATATAAAAATTCACAAAAAGCAGCAAAGATTTTAGGATTTCAGTGGTTAGATAAATTTTCAGGAAATTTCCAAGATAATAAAATGGATAATTCAAGCATACTTGATGTCGTAAAAGTAATTGAAAAAGCAAAAAAACATGTAAACCCAGTGTTCGTTTATACTCATTTCCCAGATGATTTAAACATAGATCACCAAATTGTTGCTAAAGCAACGATGACTGCTTTTAGACCAAAATTTAGAGAGACTTGTGAAAAAATTTTTGCATTTGAAGTTCCATCTTCTACAGATTATGCAAGCTTTAAAAAAAAAATATTTAGACCTAACCATTATGTGAATATAGATAAATTTTGGAAAAAAAAAGTACAAGCTTTAAAGGCCTATAAAGATGAAGTAATGAAATATCCTAACAGTAGATCATTTAAAGGGTTAGAAAATCTTGCAAAATATAGAGGTAACCAGGTAGGACTTAAAATGGCAGAGTCATTCCAAATATTAAGATCAATAGATAAATGAAAAGAATATTAATTTGTTGTAATAATAATTTCTTTAAAAAAAAAATAAAAAAAAAAAATTTTTTTTTTTATTAATTCGAATAAAAAATTAACACTTAAATATTTAGAAAAAATTAAACCAGATATAATATTTTTTCCACATTGGAATTATAAAATTAATAAAAAAATTTTTACCAAATATACATGCATAGGTTTTCATTCATCACCTTTGCCTTTCGGAAGAGGAGGGTCACCAATCCAAAACATGATTATCAAAGGCTACAAAAAAACAGAAATTTGTGCATACAAAATAAATTCATTCATTGATGCAGGGCCAGTTTATAAAAGAGAAAAAATAAGCCTTTTAGGTTCCGGTGATCAAATTTTTTTAAGAATATATAAATTAATTAATAAATTAATTTTTACATTAGTTGATAAACTACCAAGTCCAAAAAAACAAATTGGTAAAGTTAAATATTTTAAAAGAAGAAAACCTGAGGATGGAAATTTATTGATAGTTAAAGATTTAAATAAAATTTTTAATTTAATCAGAATGCTTGATGTAAATTTTCTAAATTATCCAAAAGCATTTATTGAAAATGAAAAGATTATTTTTAAATTCAAAGATGCTAGACTTAAAAAAGATAAAATAGAGGCAGCAGTTGAGATTTTAAGAAAATAATTTTCTAGATAAAGCATTAATGCTTTTATCGTCTTTAAAAATATTTTTAAAAACTCCTTTTGTTCTGTTAGGAGAACTTTCAAATGCAATTCTTAGGATATCCATCCAGTTTACATTATTTTTTTTCCTTATTTCTTGTATTTGATTTATTATTCTATTATTTTTGATTATTTGTTTATTATCTAATACTTTGTATAAGGTATAAATTTTATTTTTCGACAATATAGAATATCCATTTTTTAGGAAAAAATTTAATGATTTGATATTATTTTTTTTTACACTTGATATTACAATAGCTTTTTTCAAAATTTTTTCTGATTTGTTTAATGCTTCACTTCCTATATTTAACGACTGATATTTTGGAAGTATAGATATTGAAATTTTGTAGTAAAATTCATTCTTTTCATATCTGATGCAACCAAGTTTTGATTTATTTTTAAGTATAATTAAAAATAGATTTTTTTTATTTTTAATTGTTTTCAGAAACCAGGTTTTATGCTCTGGTTTAGAGATAATATTTGAATTAAAAAAATTTTTTCTTATAGACCTATTATTTCTCAAAAAGAGTATAAAATTTAAATCAGATTTTGAAACTTTTTTAATAAAAATTTTCATTTAGAATTATTAAATAAACTATATAAATGATTTAAGAAAACTTAAAATTAAACATTAATGAAAAAACCTTATTTCATAGCTGAGATATCAGCAAATCATGTTGGATCCTTAAAAGTCGCAAAAAATTTAATTAAAATTGCTAAATATTATGGAGCTGATGCAGTAAAGTTGCAAACCTATACAGCAGACTCTATGACACTAAATTCTAATAAAAAAGAATTTTTAGTTTCAAGTGGTTTGTGGAAAGGTGAAAAACTGTGGAACTTGTATGATAGAGCCAAAACACCTTATGAGTGGCACTCTAAATTATTTTCTTATGCCAAAAAATTTAAAATAACATGTTTTAGTACTCCGTTTGATGCTAGCGCAGTAGATTTATTAGAAAAATTAAAATGCCCTATATATAAGATTTCATCGTTCGAAATGAATGATTTTCCGTTATTAGAAAGAGTAATTAAAACAAAAAAACCAATGATAATATCAACAGGAACTTCAGATTTAAAAGAAATCAAAGAAGTGATGAGATATGTAAAAAAGAAAAAATCTAATAAAGTCTCTTTACTTTACTGTGTAAGTAATTATCCAGCTGCAACTAAAGATTTTAATTTAAATAATATTTCACTTTTAAAAAAAGAATTTAATTGTACCGTAGGTTTGTCAGATCATTCTCTAAATAACAATGTTGCAGTTGCAGCTATTGGAGCTGGTGCAGAAATTTTTGAAAAACATATTGCATCTAAGCAGTCTAAACACTCACCTGACTTTAAGTTTTCTTTATTTGAAAATCAAATTGGTGAATATAGAAAATGTTTAGATGAAACATATGAAATGTTTAGAAAAAAAAATTTTTATAGAAGTAAATCAGAAAATTTTTATAAAAAGTTTAGAAGATCTATTTATTCGATTAAAGAAATAAAAAAAGGTGAATTATTAACTGAAAAAAATATTAAACTTCTGAGGCCTTCAAATGAATTAGGTCCTAAATATTACAAAAAATTAATAAATAAAAAATCGCCAATTAATATTCAATTTCAGACTGCTTTGAAAAAATCAATTTTAAAAAAACTTAAAGTAAGATAATTAATTTTTTAATTGGCAAAGTACATTTAGAATATATGAATAAGAAAAGTGACATATTTCATTCAAAAAATTATTTAATTCTTAATTTTTTTATTTTATTTGGATATATTCTGCTTTACCCCGTAATTACAAGTAAACTAGATCCTTCAAAATTTGGAAATTATATATTAGCATATACCATTGCCACAATTATAGTTGCAATTTCAAATTTAGGAATAAAAGAAGCATATAAAAGAAACTTTTTTGAACATTATAAAAAAGAAAAGCAGACAGAAATATTATTATTTACCGTACAGATTTTTATTTTAGGTATTAGTTTAGTTGTTTTATTTTTAAATATTATTTTTGAAAAAAAAATTGCATTTTACTTTATTGAATTAAATCAAATACCTTTTTTTTGGTTAATATTATTACTTGCCATTATGTTCGATTCCTTATCAAAAATTTACTTAATATATCTTCAAAATAAAAAAAATTCGCAAAGATATTTTTTCATAACTTTTTCAAAAAACATAATTTACTTTATTTCAGTATTTTATCTTCTGTTAAACAATTATGGCTTAGCTTCGTTGATATATGGTTTATTTTTATCTAATTTAATACTTATTTTAATGATATTTTTTTATCAAATTAGACATAATTCTTATGAATTTAATTTGAGATATTTAAAGTCAATTCTTTCTATTTCACTACCTACAACTCCCAAAATTTTATTTGGTCAACTAAATGCTAAGATTGATAAAATATTCATTAGTATATTTTCTTCATTAGCAAATACAGGAATTTACTCCATCGCTCAATCATTATCCTCTATAATTTTTCAAATTATGACATCACTAGACAAGGTGTTTATTACTCAAACTAACAAAATGTTGTTTAATAAAGACAATAAAAAAATTGGAAAATATTTGAATTCTTATATATATTTTTGCTCATTACCAGCAATAGGTCTTATTCTTTTGCATGACATAGTTTTAATTACATTGATTGATAGTAGGTATCATGGATCAGAAAACGTTATTATAATTCTATCCATCTACTACTTTTCATTAATATTTGGAAAAGTGTCAGGAACACAATTGATGTATTCAAAAAAAGTATGGTTAAATACAAATTTTTTTATATTGAATGTAACATTAAATATTTTTTTAAATATACCTTTGATATACTTTTTTGGCATTGTAGGTGCTGCAATTGCGACACTATTAGCCTCTACAATAAGTTTAACATTCTCTTTACATTATGCAAAAAAATATGCGCCAATTTTTTATAATAAAAAAACAATATCTCATATTTTTATATTTATACTTTTGTCAAGTATTTACTCAATTTCAATTAATCAAAGTTTAATTGAGATAAATATTTTTGAAAATCTTATGATTAGTTTATTGGTGTTATTTATTTTTTTATTTTATGGATACAAAAATAAAATTTATTTAAAAAAAGATATAAAAGAAATTTTTAGATTCAAATGATAAAATCAATAATTAATTTTATTTTTTTTAATAAATCTTTTGAAAAAAAAATAGAGCAATCTTATAAAATACTAAAAGAAAATAATAAAATTGAACAAATATATGAAATTAAAGAAAAACTTCAAAAATTAAATTATTCAACATATAAATTAGATAGCTCATTTAAAAATTACGATCTAGATATTGGTTTATCTATAAGGCAATATATATATTCTAGGTTTGTAAATACTCCTTTTTTTACATCAAGGTTAATATTTGCAATTGCTGATGATAATTATTTTTATTTCCCAATTACAAAAGATTATTTAAATATAATTTCTAAATTTACAAAAGTAAATTATTTCAAATCAAAAATTTTATTAATATTTCTAATTTTTTTTTATACTATATTTCAATTTTTTCAAATAACTAAGAATATTTTATATTTCTTTAAATTTAAAAATAATTACGAAAAAAAATTTTTTTTAAATTCAATTCCTGAGCTTTATTCAAACACCTCAAATGAAAATCAATATATTGATTTCTTCAAATGGTCGTCAATTAAATTTAAGATAAATTCGAAAATTAATTTTTTCCATTGTAATAAATTAATCAAAGATAAAAAAATTAATTTTGATAAACTCAATTATGAAACAAATTTTATTAATAATCCATTAATACCTTTTTTTAAGTTTTCAAACTTTAAGTTTTTTATTAAATCGTTTTTAAAAACATTTTATATTTCAATTAAAATAATATTATCAAAAAAATTAGAATTACTATTTTTAATCAAGGAAATTTTTTTCTTTTATTTCATGAAAGAATTACCTAATCGAATACTTTATGATTACTGCCTATTTAATAATTCTAATATGGTATTTAGACCACTCTGGACGTATGTGATTGAAAAAAAAAATAGAAATTCTGTTATTTTTTATTTTTATTCAACAAATATGGTTCCACTACTTCAAGAAATTAATCAAAAATCTTTTTTTGAAACTTATGGTTATTCTTTGCAATCATGGCCCACTTATATTGTATGGAATGATGAGCAAGAAAATTGGTTAAAGAAATATGTTAATTTAAATAGCAAATTTATAAAAGAAAGCTCAATTCCTTTTATTGGTAAACATTCTCAATTAGTAAAAAAAAATAAAACTATAACTATTTTTGATGTACCTCCAAAAAGAAAGGAGATTTATTATCAGCTCAATAACTCTTACAATATCTATACCTCTGAATATTGTAATAAATTTATCAATGATATTATAACTTCAATTCCAGAAAATTATTTCAATCAATTGGATATAATTTTAAAATTGAAAAAAGATTACGAAAACATTGATCACAATTATAGAAATTTAATTAATAAATTGGTTAATACAAAAAAAGTAAAGTTGATGACCGAGATTTCACCGGAGAGTATTATTGATATTTCCGATGGAATTATTTCAATACCATTTACAACACCTGCTATAACAGCATTAAACAAAGATAAGGATACAATTTATTATGATCCAAGTGGAAAACTAACCAAAAAAAATTGTTTTGAAAAAAAAATTGAACTTATTTCAACAAAATTTAATTTAGAAAATTGGATTTTGGGAATTTTAAAAAAATGAAAATAATTACTAAAAACTATATTTTAAATAAAATGACAATGAAAATGATAAATAACAATTATCTTAATTGGTTTAAAGACATTGATTCAAAAAAATATATAAATAGTTCTCCAAAAAATCTTGATGATCTTAAAAAATATTTGAAGAATGTAAATAAAGATCCAAAAAATTTTTTTTGGGCAATTCTTAAAAATAAAAAACATGTAGGTAATATAAAAATAGACGAAATAGATTTAAAAAAAAAAAGAGGTACACTTGGAATATTAATAGGTGATAAAAAATTTAGAAATGTAGGTCTCGCTGCTGAGGTTATTGACGCCGTCAAAAAATTTTTATTAAGAAAAAATATACAATATTTATATTTAGGCGTTGAAAAAACAAATATACCAGCAATTAAATTATATAAAAAATGTGAATTTTATAAATACAAAGCTAACAAAAATTTTATCTTTATGAGGTGTAATTTATTTACTTCAAGATTAATTTTAGGCGGTGCACAATTAAACTCAAACTATGGAATTACAAATTTTCAAAATAAAGATCAATTAAAAGCAGAAACAAGAAAAATTATTAATATATTAAAACAGAATAAAATATTTCATATAGATGGTGCAGAAAGTTACAAGATATTTAAAAATAATAATTTTGATTATTTAAAAAATTTTAAAATTGATACAAAAGTTTTGCTTAAAGATATATCAGATTATAAAAATTTAAAACTTAAAATAAATAAATATTTAAAAAAAAATATCAAAGTTGATACTTTATTCATACATGATGGTGATAGAATTTTTAATAAATCCGAAAGCAAGAAATTAAATATTTTATATAGATTAAAAAAAGAGAAAATTATTAAAAATGTAGGAATGTCTGTTTATGATTTTAATATTTTAAAAAAAATTATTTTAAAATTAGACATTGATGTAATACAAATACCTTATAATATAATTGATAGAAGGTTTGAACAATTTCGTGATTTATTCTTAAAAAAAAATATAAAAATTTATATAAGGTCAATTTTTCTTCAAGGCTCATTATTAAAGAAAGTAGAAGAAATAACAGTACTATCGAATATTTACCAAAAAGTAAGAAAATGTTCAAAAAAATCCAAACAATCAAACTTTGAAGTCTGTTTAAATTTTGTTTTAAATAATGATTTAGTTGATAAGATAATAGTTGGTGTTAGAAACTCTTTAGAAATAAAAAAGTTGATTAATTTTAAACCAAAATTTAGTTTGGGTTTAATTAAGTTTAATAAAAATGAAAAACTATTTGCTTATAACCCCAGTAAATGGAATTTAAAATGAGTAAAATAAAAAAATTTTTTAATAAAAAAAGTATTTTTATTACAGGTGGCACGGGTACATTTGGTAAGGCTATGATTAACTTTTTGCTTAAAAATTCGAAACCAAGATTAATTATAGTTTATTCTAGAGATGAGATGAAACAGTGGTATTTAAAGGAGAGCCTTTCTGAATATAAAAATGTTAAATTTATTTTAGGTGATGTAAGAGATAAAGAGAGACTTGATAGTGTTTTAAATAATAAAATAGATTATTTATTTCATGCTGCTGCAACAAAAATTGTTCCAACATCTGAATTTAATCCAGAGGAATGCATAAAAACTAATGTGATGGGTGCAATGAATGTAATAGATTGCTGTAAAAAAAATAAAATTAAAAGAGTTATTGCTTTGTCTACTGATAAAGCATCAAGCCCTATAAACCTTTATGGAGCAACTAAGTTATGCTCTGATAAATTATTTGTTGCGCAAAATGGGGAAAATATTCCAACAAAATTTGGAGTTGTAAGATACGGTAATGTTATGGCTTCACGTGGATCAATCATTCCTTTTTTTAAGTCAATGGTAAATGAAAAATATTTTCCAATTACTCATCCTCAAATGACGAGATTTTTTTTAACAATTGAAGATGCAGTAAGATTTTCCTGTTTTGGTATGATAAATATGATGGGAGGAGAAATTTTTGTAAAAAAAATTAAATCTATAAAAATAACTGACTTAGCTCAATCAATAAAAAAAAATGCGAAATTTAAAATAACAGGTATACGTCCAGGTGAAAAAATTCATGAACAAATGATTGGATCTGATGAGTCAATGAACACAGCAGAACATAAAAGCCATTATGAAATATTAGCTAACATAAGTGAAAAAAATAAAAGAATTAAAAAAGGTTACAAATCTGTTGAAAAAAATTTCATTTTTTCTTCTGAAACAGCAAAAAAATTTTCAATAGAAGAGTTTAAAAAAATTGTTCAAAAAATAAATTGAAAAAAAAGATTATAATATTTGGTGGGACAGGTTTACTTGGAACAAATATTGTTTATAATTTAGAAAAAAAATATAAAATTTTTGTAAATTTTTACAATAAGAAGTTTTTTTCCAAATATTTAAATTACATTAAAATAATAGACAATAAAAAAATTAATATTTCAGAAATTAAAAGAAAAATTGATGAAATTGATCCATCCTTAATAATTAATTGTGCAGCAAATACTGATTTAGAATTTTGTGAACAAAAACCAAACGAAACTGAATTTGCAAATATTGTTTTACCAGACATTTTATCCAAAATTTCTTTCGAAAAAAAAATTCAATTTATTCATTTTTCTACAGATCATCTCTATTCTGGACTTAAAAAATTTAAAAATGAAAAAGACAAAACATTCTTATTAAATAATTACGCTAAGCAAAAATTTATCGCAGAGAAAAAAATTCTTCAAAACAATAAAAATAGTTTAATTATTAGAACTAATTTCTTTGGTCATACTATTGATGAAAAAAAATCCATAAGCAACCTTATAAACTCATTAAAAAAAAGAGAAAAAATAAAATTAGATGATAATTATTATTTTACTCCAATATACACATTTGTTTTAATAGATTTATTAAAAAAATTAATAAGAAAAAAGTCACGAGGTATATTTAATTTAGTAGGAGATGAAAGAATTTCTAAATATAAATTTGGATTATTAATTGCCAATATTTTAAATATTAAAAATCCAAATATAGTTAAAGAATCTATTGATAACGCAAAATTACAAGCAAAACGATGTAAAGACTTATCACTTTCAAATTATAAAATCAAAAAATTCTTAAAAATAAAAATTCCAAGTCTTAAAAATCAACTAATACAATATTTTAAAAATAATTCAGAAATTAAAAAAAAATTTTTAACAAAAATAAGGTATGGACAACATTCAATAAATAACAAAGATATTTCTCTTGTTAAAAAAATTTTGCAAAACGGTCCTTTAACTCAAGGGCAATTTATCAGAGAAACAGAGGAGAAAATTGCTAATTATGTTGGTGCCAAATACGCGGTTGCAGTTTCTAGCGCTACTGCAGGTCTACATATTTCTTATATGGCCTTATCTATAAGTAGAAAGAAACGTGTCATAACTTCACCAATAACCTTTCTCTCGACATCTAATGCTGCATTATATTGTAATTCAATGCCTCTATTTTCAGACATAGAAAAAGAAACAATTAATTTAAGTCCATCAGAGTTAGAGAATAATTTAAAAAAAAATAAAGATATTCACTGCATTTCTCCAGTACATTTTGCTGGATTGCCTGCAAATATGAAAGAAATAAATTTTTTAGCACAAAAATATAATTTAAAAATTGTAGAAGATGCTGCTCACGCCTTAGGTGCAAAATATGAATGTGGATCTATGGTAGGTTCAGGAAAGTATTCTGACTTGTGTGTATTTTCTTTTCATCCTGTAAAAATTATCGCAGGAGGCGAGGGAGGTATGATTACGACTAATTCTGATGAACTTTATTATACCCTTCTGAAACTAAGAACACATGGCGTAAATCAAAATTTAAATAAAATTTTAAACAAAGATGTTGGTTTAACAAAAAATAAAAAAAATTTTTGGTATTATGAAATGACAGATTTAGGTTATCACTATAGACAAACTGATATACACTGCGCTCTGATCTATTCTCAAATGGATAGAATTGAAAAATTTTTATTAAAGAGGAGAAAAATTGCATCTTTATATGATAAAGAATTGTCAAAAAATAATAAATACTTTCTACCTCAAAATAAATTTAGAAATTTTAGTTCTAACCATTTATATACTTTAAATTTTAATTTTGAGGAAAATCAGATAAGTAGAAATTTTTTAATGTCAGAGCTTTCTCAAAGAAACATAGTTACACAGGTTCATTATATTCCTGTCCCACTTCAATATTATTATAAAAAAATTGGTTATAATGTTAAAAATCTAAAAAATACGTTAAAACATTACAAAGAATGTATAAGTCTTCCAATTTATTATGATTTAACAAAGCAACAGCAGAATTTTGTAATAGACTCAGTAAATGAAATTTTAAATCCCTAAGAATTATTTTCTCATTTTTTTTTGCATTTTGAAAAAATGAAGTGCCAGGTTCCAATCGTTTTTGTTGTCAATATCAACTGATTTATAAATTGGCATTTCGTATCCAGAAAATTTAATTTTGTTAAAATCTTTTAAAAAATCTTTTTTTTTTAAAATAATGATACAGCCATTGTCATAAAAGAATCTTTCAATTTTATTTGATGCAATTTTTGATTTTG
>MDTD01142961.1_pt1 | contig 11902 bp, 9 predicted proteins | sample 811221 | NCBI WGS metagenome assembly MDTD01 (sample SAMN05326646, study PRJNA326480) | marine metagenome | isolation source: seawater | place: Pacific Ocean: South West | collected 2011 | reverse complement strand
GGAAGTGTTCGGGTTTCTGCGTGGAACCATATTCTTCACCCCCGCGATGCGGGCCTACCTGGAGGAGCTGGAACCGGGCGTACACAGCTTCTTTCCGATTGACCTTCACAGCACGATGAAGATCGACGGGCGCACCGAACATGGAGAGCACTATCTTCTGCTCCACCCTCCGGTTGTCGATTGCCTGGTGATTTCCGAAACGGACTTTTGGAAGGGATACGGCATCGAAGGTTGGATACAGGGCGAAGACGGACAGGGCGGCGGCGGCTTGTCGCCACCAGAGAACCAGAAATGCACCTTGAGACGCGAGGACGTCGCGGGGCGGCATTTGTGGCTCACCAAAGTCGGCAGTTCCTACACGGAATATACCTGTTCCGACCGCTTCTGGGATGGGGTCAGGGACAAACTGATGATCTGGTCACCGCATACGCGTTGCAATTTGAAGTAGCTTGTTCCCGGTTTGCCCGGTCCGAATGCCCCGGTCCTCAAAAGAGGGTCTGCTTCGCTCTGGACAGGAACAACCCGTGGCCGTCGCGATTGCCGTATTTCAGCCCCTTGCGGGATGCTGACAGACGAAGCCCCCGAACGCGCCGATGACGCCGTAGTCGGCCGTGCCGAACCCGCTGCGTCCGGTGTCGTCTGTCCGGGCCATGTGTCCCAAGGTCGTCTCCCGGTTCGATGCCGGCCCGCGCCATTTGACGTTTGGCCGGTCATGTTCACGTTGTCGGGTGCTCCCGGCCGGGGTATCTGGAGGCCCATGACCCAAGGAACGTCTCCCGATTCCGTCGGCGCTCTTGTCGAACGACTGGACATCGCCCCGCTGAGAAGCGGCCCCCTGAACGGAACACGTTTCACGGTCAAGGATAATATCGACATTGCCGGCCACCGCACGTCCTACGGCAGTCCGGCCTGGCGTGACGCCCATCCCGCACCGGTTCACAACGCGCTTTGCGTCGACCAGCTTCTGGCTGCCGGGGCGCGGTGCGTGGGCAAGGCTGTCGCGGATGAGTTTACCTACAGCCTCGACGGGGAGAGCCAGTTTTTCGGCACGCCTTGCAATGCCAGGGCGCCGGAGCGGATTCCCGGCGGCTCCTCGAGTGGATCGGCGGCTTCGGTTGCAAACGGACTGGCCGATTTTTCGATCGGAACGGATTCCGGCGGTTCCTTGAGGGTTCCGGCAAGCCTTTGCGGCATATGGGGGATGCGGCCCTCGCTGCACCGGATCTCCGAAGCGGGAGTGCTGCCGTTCATGCCGAGCGTGAGCACGGTTGGGCTTCTGTCGGCGGAGTACCGGCATCTCGAGGTTGCGGCGCGCGTCCTGTTGCGCAGTGGAGCCGGGCCGGTTGCCCCGTTGCGGCGGCTGTTGGTGTTGAGCGACGGTGTGGAGGTCGCCGAGGCGGCTGTGCGGGAAGCGGTCCGGAAGGCTCTGGCCGAGATCGCTCGGCGAACCGGCATCGTGCCGGAGCCGGTCCGCTTCGCGGATCTTGTCGGCGAGGACATTCCGCTTGGCGATTGCAATCTGAAGGCGTTGAGGGATCTGCAAACGGCGGAGTTTCAAAGCACCGTCGGCAACTGGATCGAGGCCGTGCGCCCCGAACTCGGCCGTACCTTTTCCATGGCCTACGGCAACGTTCGAAGCTTCGACCGCATTGCGGCCCTGGACAGCGTGACCCGCTGTGAACGGTTTTTCGAACGGATCAATGCCGCGCTTCCCGCGGGCACGGTCATCTGCTTTCCGACGACCCCGTCCATCGCGCCGCTCAAGGGCTCCTTGAACACGCTGGACGCGGTGACCGCCTTCTACGATCCAACGATGACCCTGACCGCGTTTTCCGGGGTCGCACGCCTGCCTGAAATCTCGGCCCCCCTGATGACCGTCGAGGGGTGTCCCGTCGGGCTTTCCCTCGCAGCAGGTCACTATCAGGACGAGTTCCTTCTGGCGGCCCTGCGGGACTTGCTGGGGATCAGGCTTTCCTGATTTCTCTCGTCAACGCGCGCGCTAGCCCGTTCGCCGGCCGTCCGCCTCGCTCTTGTGGGAAGCGGCTCCGTTTGCATTGTCGTTGTCGGGCGTTACCGACCAGGAACGGTAGACCGGATGCGCGTCGCGCATTCGGTCGTAGAGGGAGACCATGCCGTTCAGGAAGGCCATCTTGCCCGCGTAGGTGAGCACGGTTCCGGCCGCGACCAGCGGGAGAGACAGCGTGATCGCGCCCCAGATGCCGAGACCGAAGCCCAGGCTCGTCACCAGCGACAGGATCATGGCGCGGCGGTTGTCGGCGGCGGGGACCGGCACGGCCAGCCTGTTGAGCCACACCCGCTCGCCGAATGTCGCTCGCGCATGCCAGGTGTCGAATCGGCGCGGCGGCGGAAACAGGCGCGGATTGATCCAGAGCCACAGGGCCACCAGCACGAGCAGGCCGAGGGCGCCCGGCCAGCCGATCCACGCATGCGACCACAGGGCCAGAAACAGGAAGGGAAGGGTGGCGAACCGGGTCCACACGCTCCATCCGCTGGCGTGTCGGCGCCAGGTGTCGGCGTTCATGCCCAGCATCGACAGGCCGCCCGCCATCATCGGACGATAGGCGGCTGTGCGAACCGGAGCGGCATCCTCCGTGCCGCGCGGGCTTTCCTTTTCCATCCTTGCCACGGCGTTTCGCCCCCTGTCTGGCTCGTGCGACGCGCCTTGCGGGGCATCACCTGAGCGCTGTCGCCGACGCCGGCTGCCTGCCGGCGGCGGCCATGGTCCGCGGCCGTTTCTTGTGCGCGACCGTCGGACGGGGAAGTCTAGCCCATCACCGCCATGCGCACCATCGCGAGCCTTGCCGATGGTGAAGGCTTCTTTGCCGAAGGGGCGAGCGGAGCGGTGCGTCAGCTCACGGACTTGACGTAGCGTCCCGGAGCATCTTCAAGGATTTTCATGCGGTTGGCGCCGGGCTTGCGAGCCTTCACCTGCGTGTCGTCGAGCTTGCGCACCCAGGCATCCCAATGCGGCCACCAGGAGCCGGGATGTTCCTCCGCCTTCGCGATCCAGGCATCGAGTTCGCCCTTCGGCCGCTCGCCGGTCCAGAACTGGTACTTGTTGCGGGAGGGCGGATTGACCACGCCGGCGATATGCCCCGACCCGGCCAGCACGTAGTCGACGGGGCCGCCGAAGAACTGGGAGCCGAGGAAGACCGAGCGCGGCGGCGCGATGTGATCCTCGCGGGTGGCGAGATTGTAGACCGGGATCGTCACCTTCGAGAGGTCGAGGCGCTCGCCGGCGATCTCCATGGTGCCCTTCGTCAGCCGGTTCTCCAGATAGCAGTTGCGCAGGTAGAACGAATGGTTGGCGGCCGGCATCCGGGTGCTGTCGGAATTCCAGTACAGCAGGTCGAAGGGGAAGGGCTCCTTGCCCTTCAGGTAGTTGTTGACGACGTAGGGCCAGATCAGGTCGTTGGAGCGCAGCAGGTTGAAGGCGGAGGCCATGCGCGAGCCGTCGAGATACCCCTTTTCGCCCATCTGCTTTTCGAGCGCCTGGATCTGTTCCTCGTCCACGAAGACCTTGAGGTCGCCGGCGTGGGTGAAATCGACCTGCGTCGTGAAGAAGGTCGCGCTCTTGATCCGTTCGTCGCCGGTCGCCGCCATGTAGGCGAGCGTGACGGACAGCAACGTGCCGCCGACGCAATAGCCGATGGCGTTGACCTCCTCGGTGCGCGTCGCGCGCTTGATCACGTCGAGCGTTTCCAGAACGCCCTCGCGCATGTAGTGCTCGAAGCCCTTCTGCGCCTGCCGCTCGTCGGGGTTCACCCAGGAGATGACGAAGACCGTGTGGCCCTGGTCCACCGCCCAGCGGATGAAGGATTTCTCCGGGTTCAGGTCGAGGATGTAGAACTTGTTGATCCACGGCGGCACGATCATCAGCGGCCGTTTCAGCACCTTTTCCGTTGTCGGCGTGTACTGGATGACCTGGCAAACGTCGTTTTCGGCAATCACCTTGCCCGGGGTGAGCGCCAGGTTCTCTCCCACCCGGAACTTGGTCGGGTCCGACTGGCGGATCTTCAGTTCGCCCTTGCCGGCGGCGATGTCCTCGGCCAGCAGCTTCATGCCGCGCACCAGGTTGTCGCCGTTGGATTCCAGCGTTTCTCGCAGCAGTTCGGGGTTGGTCAGCACGAAGTTGGAGGGCGAGAGCGCGTTGGCGATCTGCTTGACGTAGAAATCCGCCTTGTGGCGGGTGTGCTCGTCCAGATCGCCCGCCTCGACCACGAGCTGCTCGGCCCAGCGGGAGGTGATCAGGTAGATCTGTTTCACGAAGTCGAAGAACTGGTTGTCGTTCCACTCCGGGTCGCCGAAACGCTTGTCGCGCGGGTCCGGGATGATGGCGGGGTCGGCGGTCTCGCCCATCATGCGCTTGAGCGAGGTGTTCCACAGATTCATGTAGCCGGTCCACAACCGGCTTTGCGCCTCGATGGCGCGCTGGGGGTCGGACATCCAGTATTCGCCCACCTGGGCGAGCGTCTTGAAGATCTCCGTCATCTCGTCGGCCATGCCCGACTTGATCTCGCCCTTCTCGCGCGGCTCCACGTAGGCCGCCATCGCCTTTCCGGCGTTTTCGACGATGCGCGCGAGGTTCTGAGCGAACGCTTCCGGATTCTTGACGATGTACTGTAAAAGCGGATTCGGCGTCTCGTCCGTCATCCCCGCGTTCCCCTCCGTTTGCGTGTTCGTCCGGCTCCGCTTGCCGGGCTGTGCGGGCCCCGACCCGCCTCCGGTCCGCTTGTCGCCATAATAGGCATTCATGAAGTCTGGCTGACAAGTTGGACAAAGCGCCTACAATGTCGTAGTTCCCGTCGAAACGTGCAAGTCGCGTGGTGTGGACGGGAACGGCACCGCACCGGCGACCGGGCGGTATCCGGACAGGTGTTGCCCGGACAGGTGTTGCAAGGACATCCGGGCGCGGACGACACGGAGACAGAGCGAAACGATGCGACTGCATTGGACCGGAACGGCGCTTTGCCTGGCCATGGCTCTTGGCGGATGCGCCTACGCGCCGTCGGGCACGCTGGTGGAGGCACTCGAGCCCGCCGGTACGGGACCTTATGTCACATCCGGGTCCGAGCTTGCCGCGGCCCGGTCCGGCACGTCCTCCGATGGCGTGACGCTGCCCGAACCGAGCGCCTATGCGGCGCCGGGGCAGACGGTCGCGCCTTCGGGCACGCAGACCACAACGGCCGCCACCGGCACCCAGGCGGCCGCCGCCGTTGCCGCGCGTGCGCCCGGCGCGCTTCTGTCGACCGACCAGGCGGCGGCGACGCGCAACCAGCTTCTCGACATGGCCCGCACACGCGGCACACCGGCGGGCGGGGCGTCGTCGACGACCGCCGCCGACCTTCTGCGCCTGCGCGAGACGCATGGCGCGGATGCCATCGCCGAGATCGAGGCAGCAGCAGCGGACGATTGAACCGCCGCCCGTTCGTGGCGGCATGTGCCGCCGGTCTCCTGCTGCCCCGGCGGCGCGGGAGAAGGGCACTTGAATGAATTTCACTCTTTTTGACGATGCGCGGTCGCGGTCCTGCTGGTATATGCCCGCCAGCCCCGGACGGGTCCGCCCGACATCGCAACCGGCCCGCCGGGCCCCTTCGCGTGAGGATTGAGCCATGGAAGAATTCTACAAGACGCGGCGCCTGCCGCCCTACGTGTTCGAAGAAGTCAACCGGCTCAAGGCGAAGGCACGCGCGGGCGGCGCGGACATCATCGACCTTGGCATGGGCAATCCGGACCTGCCGACGCCGAAGCACATCGTCGACAAGCTGGTCGAGACCGTGCAGAACCCGCGCACGCACCGCTATTCGGCGTCCAAGGGCATTGCCGGCCTGCGCCGCGCCCAGGCGGCCTACTACGGCCGGCGCTTCGGCGTAAAGCTCAATCCCGACACCCAGGTCGTGGCGACGCTCGGCTCAAAGGAAGGCTTCGCCAACATGGCGCAGGCGATTTCGGCGCCGGGCGATGTGGTTCTGGTGCCCAACCCGAGCTATCCGATCCATGCCTTCGGCTTCCTGATGGCGGGGGCCTCGCTGCGCTCCATTCCCGCCGAGCCCGGACCGGAGGTGTTCGAGGCGCTCGAGCGCGCGGTGATCCACTCGGTGCCCAAGCCGATCGCGCTGATCCTGTGCTATCCGGCCAACCCGACCGCCTATGTGGCCGATCTCGACTTCTACAAGGACATCGTGGCCTTCGCGAAGAAGCACGAGATCTTCGTGCTGTCGGACCTTGCCTATTCCGAGATCTATTTCGGCGACACGCCGCCGCCGTCCATCCTGCAGGTTCCCGGCGCCATGGATGTGGCGGTGGAGTTCACCTCGCTGTCCAAGACCTTCTCCATGCCGGGCTGGCGCATGGGGTTCGCGGTCGGCAACGAGCGGCTCATCGCGGCCCTGGCGCGCGTGAAGTCCTATCTCGACTACGGCGCGTTCACGCCGATCCAGGTGGCCGCCACGGCGGCGCTCAACGGGCCGGACGACTGCATCGTCTCGGCACGCGAGGTGTACCGCAAGCGCCGCGACGTGCTGGTGGAGACCTTCGGACGGGCGGGATTCGAGGTGCCCGCTCCGGCGGCCAGCATGTTCGCCTGGGCGCCGATCCCGGAGAAGTTCCGCCACCTCGGCTCGGTGGAGTTTTCCAAGCTTCTCATCGAGCACGCCGATGTCGCGGTGGCCCCGGGGCTCGGTTTCGGCGAGCACGGAGACACGCATGTGCGCATCGCGCTGGTGGAAAACGAGCAGCGCATCCGTCAGGCGGCGCGCAATCTGCGCCGTTTCCTTGAAACGGCGGATGAAAAATTGCACAACGTGATCCCCATCGGAGCGAAGGGCTGATCCCTTCGCCCGCGCCCGCTCCCGGGCGGGCCCGAACTCGAATGGAATGCGATCTTCATGAAACCTGAACTGCGCGTCGGCGTTGCCGGCCTCGGTACGGTGGGCGCCTCGCTGGTGCGCCAGTTGCAGAGCAAGGCGGACCTGCTCGCACAGCGGTGCGGCCGCCCGATCGTCGTCACGGGCGTGAGCGCCCGTGACCGCACGCGGGACCGGGGCGTCGATGTTTCCGGCATCCAGTGGTTCGACAATGCGACCGACCTTGCCCGTTTCGAGGGCATCGACGTTTTCGTCGAGCTGATCGGCGGCGACAGCGGCCCGGCCGATGAAAGCGTGCGGGCCGCCCTTGCCGCCGGCAAGCATGTCGTGACCGCGAACAAGGCGCTCCTGGCCAGGCATGGCGTCGAGCTTGCCCGCATGGCCGAGAAGGCGGGTGTCACCCTGTCCTACGAGGCGGCGGCGGCCGGCGGCATCCCGGTCGTGAAGACCATGCGCGAGGCGCTGGCCGGCAACCGGATCAACCGGATCTACGGCATTCTCAACGGCACCTGCAATTACATCCTGACCCGCATGGAGCAGGACGGCATCGACTTCGCGGCCTGTCTCGCCGAGGCCCAGCGCCTCGGGTATGCCGAGGCCGATCCGACCTTCGACATCGAGGGCAACGACACGGCGCACAAGCTGGCGCTGCTGACGTCTCTCGCCTTCGGGTGCGAGATCGACGCCGACGCGATCTACCTGGAGGGCATCACCTCCATCACGCGCGCCGACATCGAGGCGGCAAGCGAACTCGGCTACCGCATCAAGCTCCTTGGCGTGGCGCAGAAGACCGACACGGGCATCGAGCAGCGCGTGCATCCGACCATGGTGCCCAAGACCTCGGCCATCGCGCGGATCGACGGCGTGCTGAACGCGGTCGCCGTCGACGGCGATGCCGTGGGCGAGGTGGTGCTTGTCGGTCCGGGCGCCGGTGGCGATGCCACCGCGTCCGCCGTGCTGTCCGACCTTGTCGACGTGGCGCGGGACAATGCCGTTCCCGCGCTGGGGCTGGCGGTGTCGCGGCTCAAACCCTACGAGGCGGCGCGGATGCGTCTGCACGAGGGTGGCTACTACATCCGCCTTGCCGTCTACGACCGTTCCGGCGCCTTCGCCGAGATCGCGCGCATCATGGCCGCCGAAGGCATTTCGCTGGAATCGATCATGCAGCGCGACCGCGCGCGCACCCAGGCCGGGGAAGCCGGTGCGCCCCAGCCCGTCATCCTGATCACCTACGAGACCACCGAAGCGGCCGTGAAGCGTGCGCTTGCGACCATTACCGCGCAGAACGTGATTGCCGGTACGCCGCAGATGATCCGCATCGAGAAACTCGCCTGACCCCCGTTTTGCTCCGTCCTGAGGAAGAATGATGTCCACTGCCGCCGATGCCTCCACCGAAGTTCTCGACCGTATCCTGACCCTCGAGCTCGCCCGCGTGACCGAGCGCGCCGCCGTCGCGGCCGCCCGCCTGCGCGGACGCGGCGACGAGAAGGCCGCCGACCAGGCCGCCGTCGACGCCATGCGCCGCGAACTGAACTGCCTGCCCATCGACGGCACGGTGGTGATCGGCGAGGGTGAGCGCGACGAGGCGCCGATGCTCTACATCGGCGAGACCGTCGGCACCGGCGAGGGACCGGCGGTCGATATCGCGCTCGATCCGCTCGAGGGCACGACGATCTGCGCCAAGAACCTGCCCAACTCGCTCGCCGTGATCGCGATGGCCCCGAAGGGCGGCCTGCTGAACGCGCCGGACAGCTACATGGAAAAGATCGCCATCGGCCCCGGCTACCCGGCCGGACTGGTCGACCTGGACGCCTCCGTTGCCGACAACGTCAATGCGCTGGCCAAGGCCAAGGGCGTTTCCGTCGGCGAGATCACGGCCTGCGTGCTCGATCGCCCGCGTCACGCGCGCATCATCGAGGAGCTGCGCGCCACGGGCGTTTCGATCCGTCTCATCGGTGATGGCGATGTGGCCGGCGTGATCCACACGACGGACCCGGAAGAGACGGGCATCGATCTCTACATGGGGATCGGTGGCGCTCCGGAAGGCGTTCTGGCGGCGGCGGCGCTGCGCTGCATCGGCGGCCAGATGCAGGGCCGTCTGGTGATCACCCGCGACGAGCAGGTCGAACGTGCCCACCGCATGGGCATCGACGACATCAAGCGCAAGTACACCATGGAAGAGATGGCGACCGGCGACGTGCTGTTCGCGGCCACGGGCGTGACCGACGGCAACTTCCTGCAGGGCGTGCGTCTCGGCCGTGACAGCGTCACCACGCATACGGTCGTCATGCGTTCGACGACCGGAACGGTGCGCTACATCAAGGCCCGCCACACCCACGTGGAGAAGTTCCACCTGGACTGAGCGCGCGGGCGCCGACAAGGAAGGTGACGGTCGACGATGACATCACCGCTCAGCGGACCTGAAACGGGCGCCGGCACCGGGGAGGGAGACGAGGAAACCCGTCTCGTTCTCGGTGTGTCGCGCTCGGTCGGGGACCGGTCCTGGCGCGAGCGCCCGAGCCGCGGCGAGGCGGCCACGGCGCTTGCCATGTCCCAGCGCCTCGGCCTGCCGGAAATCGTCGCGCGGGTTCTGGCGGCGCGCGGCGTCGGCCTCGACCAGGCAGAAACCTTCCTCGATCCCACCATCAAGGGCCTGATGCCCGATCCGTCCGTGCTCACGGACATGGACCGGGCGGTCGAGCGGGTCGCCGATGCCATAGCGGCGCGCGCGCCCATCGCCATCTTCGGCGACTACGACGTGGACGGCGCCACGTCCTCGGCCGTGCTCTACCGCTATCTCGCCGAGCTCGGGCATCCGGCGCGCATCCATATTCCCGACCGCATCATCGAGGGGTACGGGCCGAACGGCCCGGCGATCCGGATGCTGCGCGAGGAGGGGGCCGGGCTTCTCGTCTGCGTCGACTGCGGCAGCGTCTCCTTCGAGGCCTTCGCCGAGGCGCGCCAGGTCGGGCTCGACGTCGTGGTGCTCGACCACCATCAGGTCGGTGAGGAGCTTCCCGAGACCTCCGGTCTCGTCAATCCCAACCGGCAGGACGACATTTCGGGCCTCGGGCATCTGGCCGCCGTTGGCGTCACCTTCCTCTTCGTGGTGGCGCTCAACCGTGAGCTTCGCCGTCGCGGAGTGTTCCAGGGGCGCGCCCAGCCGGATCTTCTCTCGCTTCTCGATCTCGCCGCCGTCGGCACGGTCTGCGACGTGGTGCCGCTCAAGGGGCTCAACCGGGCCTTCGTGCGCAAGGGGCTGGTGGCGCTGCACGCGCGCGCCAATTGCGGTCTCGCGGCACTGTCCGACATTGCCCGGGTCAACGGGCCGGCGACACCCTATCACCTGGGGTTCCTGATCGGGCCGCGCATCAACGCGGGCGGGCGCATCGGCGACGCGGCGCTCGGCGCTCGGCTCCTGACCACCCATGACGCGGACGAGGCGCGCTCCATCGCCGAGACGCTCGACCGGCTCAACGGCGAACGCCAGGCCATCGAGGCGGAGATGCTGCTGGAGGGCGACGCACAGGCCCTCGCGGCCTCCGAGGCGGGCGATCCGGCCGTGCTCCTGACCGGGGCCGACGGCTGGCATCCGGGCGTCGTCGGCCTTGTCGCCTCGCGCATCAAGGAACGCTACCGCCGGCCGGCCTTCGCCATTGCCTGGGACGCCGACGGCAAGGGCACCGGCTCTGGCCGTTCCATTCCCGGTGTCGATCTCGGCGCCGCCGTCCGCAAGGCCGTGGCCGAGGGGCTGCTGGAAAAGGGCGGCGGACACGCCATGGCCGCCGGCCTCACCGTGCGCCGCGAAAAGCTCACCGATCTTGCCGTCTTTCTCGACGGGCAGCTCGCGGAGGCCGTCGAGGCCGCGCGCCAGTCGTATGTGCTGAAGATCGACGGGGCGCTGACCGCGAGCGCCGCCAGTGTGTCGCTGCTGCACGAGCTGGAAAAGGCGGGCCCCTTCGGCGCGGGCCATTCCGAGCCCGTCTTCGCGTTGCCGAGCCACAGGGTGAAATTCGCCGACGTGGTGGGCAAGGGGCACGTGCGCCTGACCCTTGGCGACGGGGGAGGCGGAAGCCTCAAGGCCATCGCCTTCAAGGCGGCCGATACGCCGCTCGGCGCCTTCCTGATGGAAAAGCGCGGCGAGACCGTCCATGTGGCCGGCGCGCTGTCGCTCGACACCTGGCAGGGCCGCGAGAGCGTGCAGTTGCGCGTGCTCGACGCCGCCGATCCGCGCAAGAGCAGGCTCTGAAGCGCTGAGTGGTCGGCCCTTTCAGCGCAGCGCGTCGACCGTCGCCGTCACCTCGTCCGTGTCCGGGCGGCTTCCCATGCCTGCAAGCACGGCACCGGCGAGCCGAAGACCCGTGCGCAGGGCCCCGGTGTCGTCGTCACCGCGCAGCATTGCATGCAGGTATCCGGCGGCGAAGGCGTCTCCCCCGCCGGTCCGGTCCACCGGGGACAGGGGCTCGGGAGCAACGGTGATCCGCTGGCCATCGCGATGGCAGGTGACCCCGGTTTCGCCATCAGTGACGATCAGCCGCCGCGCGCCCTCCGCATGAGCCTTGTCCAGCAGTCCGGCGAGATCGGGCGTCCCGTGGCCCGCGAGCGCGCGGGCCAGTTCGTCCCGGTTGGTGAAGGCGACGTCGGGATCGCGCAGGAGCGGCAGGCTCACGCTGCCGTTGAGATCCGCCGAGACGGTTGCCTGGCGAAGATCGGCCCGTCGCCCGTCGCCGAAAAGAAGCTCGTGGAACGACGGGGCGAAATGCACGTGGCGCGCGGAGGTGAAGTCCGCCCGCGCGGCCATTGCGCGCCAGTGCGCGTCCGCCTCGCGGGGGCCGCCGCAGACCATGGCCTTGGTCGTGCCGCCGGTGAAGATCGAAGCGACCGAGGGGCCGACGTCATCGCGCCGGTCGATGCCGGAGACGTCCACGCCGGCACGCGCGAGAAAATCCACGGCCATTTGCGAGAGCGGATCGGTTCCGGTGACGGCGTGAAACCGCACGTCATGGCCGAGGCGG
>MDTD01114591.1_pt1 | contig 11902 bp, 13 predicted proteins | sample 811221 | NCBI WGS metagenome assembly MDTD01 (sample SAMN05326646, study PRJNA326480) | marine metagenome | isolation source: seawater | place: Pacific Ocean: South West | collected 2011 | reverse complement strand
ACAACTGTAATTGAAATATAAATTAAATTTTGCATCCTAAATGTTTAGATAAAATTTTAAAGTTTGCATTATTTTCATATGAAAGTTTTATAAATTTATTTTCTTTGAATAAGTAAATATCTCTATTTGTATTAGAAAATTTATAAAACACATGCTTAGTTTTATCCTTATATTTCCTATTTTTTGATGTAACAAATCCTGAAATCCTATTATCTTCAATTTCAAGAACTTTCTTACATTTCTTATCATTATATATTCTGCCTGCTATTACCTTCTTTTTCGTTTTATATCTTACAGCAAAAAATAAATCTTCAACTTCCTCTGAAAAAATTACTTCATCATTATAGTTATTATCAACATAGGTAGGGATAAAAGTTAAAATTAATATTTCATCATTTTTTTTTGAGAAATTTACAAATTTAGAAAGTATTTTCTCTCTAACTTTATTGGCAGTTATGTGATTTTGTTGCTGGACTTGAAAAGATAAAAAGTTGAAAAACACAATAATTACTATAAAACTATTTTTAATAAAGTTATAATTTAAATTCTTTAACTTTGTTTCAAAAATCAATCCTATAAATAATGCAAAACAAATAAAAAGACCTACCAAACCTCTATTGTAATAACCGTTAACTTGAGGAACTGATGATACAATCAAATAAACAAGAAAAACACCTATAATAGATAGACATATACAAAAAGATAAGAGGTAGAGCCTTCCTTTAGAGGAAGTAATATTACTATCATCTTGAATTTTTAAAATAATTAATAATAAAAAGATAATAGGAAAAAAAATACTAATTATATTTATTTTAAAAAAAAATACAGATCTAAAAAATAAATTTGGAATATCATAAAAGATTAGTATTATCGGCTTAAAAAAGTATTTCTTAACGTTAATAAAAAAATCATCTTCAAAAATAATTTTATTATTTTCTATAAAAAAAGCATATTTAAGTGACCCTGTGTAACCCATGATTTTTGTAATTAAAAATTGAAAAATAATAATCCCAAATGTAATTAGTAAAAAAATTAAAGAGGTTTTAACAAAATTTTTTAACACATTTTTTTTACTATTATTTTCTATTAACAAGAAAATATTAAATAATAATAAAACAATGGATAGTTCATAAGTTAAAACGGAAATGATAAAAAAAATTATAGACAAAGAATATTTTTTTTTTTTTTGAAAAAAAAAGAGATATCGACCAAAAAAAAATTGACATGACTCCTAGTGTTTGTGTTACTGGAGAAAATATCATAGTAGATGCAAATGATGGAAACAGTAGAGTTAAAAGAATCAACTTTTTGCTATTTTCGCCAAGTACACAATCTAAAGAATTAACAATTATATATGATGAGATTAACCAGAAAGATGAGTTAATAAATATATATAAATAATCGTTTTTTCCCAATTCAGTTAATATTGTTAAGTATATACCACCAATCGGTCTTGTTAAAAATGTTTTAAGAACTAGATCTTTAAATTTGTCCACAAATGTCAGATCAGATAAATAGCCAACTGTTAGTGACCAGTCATCGTAAAAGATACCACCCTGAATAATATGGTTTAATGAAAATATGTAATAAAAAACTATAATAAAAATAAATAGAATTTGTTTTTTTATTGTAAAAGTATTTCTTTTGTGTAATAAAATTTTAAGAGCGTTAATCATATATATTCATTAAATAAATTGTAATAGTATAATGTAATAATGAAAGCAATAATATTAGGTGCGGGTATTTCTGGTATTTCGTTAGCACATTTTCTTCAGGATAATAAAAAAATTAAAAAAATTACTATTCTAGAAAAAGATAAATCACCAGGTGGATTACTCAGATCATTTAATTACAAAGGTATTGCCTACGATGTAGGTCCACACATAATTTTTTCTAAATATAAGGAAATATTAGAAAAAAATATTACAATGTTGGGTAAAAATATACAAACACTCAAAAGATCAAACAAAATTATATATAAAAATAAATATATTAAATTTCCCTTTGAAAATGAATTATACAAATTACCGAAAAAAGATTTGGAATACTGTATAAATACATTTCTTAATAATCCTTTTGAGAAATATGATTATCAAAATATGATACAATTTTTCTATAAAATGTTTGGTGAAGGTATTACAAGAATTTACTTAGAGCCTTACAACAGAAAAATTTGGAAGTTTGATCCGTCTTTTATGGATACCCAAATGGTTGAAAGAATTCCTAAACCTCCAAAAAAAGATATAATTAATAGTTCTAAAGGTATTGTTACCGAGGGTTATAAACATCAACTTTTTTTCCAATACCCTAAGTCAAAAGGAATTCAGGCATTATTTGATGTTTACAAGAATTCATTAAACCAAAAGAATAATATTTTGTTAAATCAAAAAATAAAATTTGTAAAAAAAGAGAAAAAAAATTTTGTAATCTCAACAAATAATAAAATTCTCAAAAGTGACATTTTATTATCCACGATACCTTTAAACGAATTTTGTGAAATTTATTCTGGAACTCCTGAAAATATATTAAATATATCAAAAAAATTAAAATTTAATTCAATTATAATCTGTTTAATAAATATCAAGGGTGAATTTGGAGGAAATAACTTTGCGTTTATGGTGCCTGACAAAGATATAATTTTTCACAGAATATCTAAATTAGATTTTCTTGGAAAAAATTATTCACACTCAAAAACAACGACATTTTTAGTAGAAATTACTTTTAGAAAAGGCGATTATATTTCAAAATTAAAAAATAAAGATATAATTGATAAAATTCATCAAGGACTTGTTAAATTAAAATTTTCTAGGAATAAGAACAATATCAATTTTTATCAAATAAAAAAATTTCAATATGCATACGTTATTTATGATTTAATGCACAGGTATAATGTTGATAAAATACTAAATTTTTTTAAAAAAGAAAAAATTTATCATGGAGGTAGATGTGGTTCATGGGAATATCTAAATTCTGATCAAGTAATTTTTCAATCAAAAAAAATAATTGAAAAATTAATGAAAAGTATATGAAAAAGCATAAAATTTCTTTAATTACAGGCGTTGCAGGAACTATAGGTTCAAATTTAGCAAATTATCTATTAAATAAAGATCACATTGTTTTGGGATTTGATAATTTAAGCCTTGGATCAAAAAATAATCTCAATAAAGTTATTAAGAACAAAAATTTTAAATTTTTTAAATGTGATGTCTCCTCAACGAAAGAATTAAAAAAGTTAAAATTTTATTATAAAATTGATTATCTTTGGTTACTAGCAGCAAACTCAGATATCAAAAAGGGGTATTTATCAATTGATAATGATCTAAATAATACTTTAATGACAACTATTAGTTCATTAAAACATTTTTCAAATAAATTAGGAAAAAATGGAAAAATTTGTTTTTCTTCAAGTTCTGCTGTGTATGGAAATTTGAAATCTATACTTAACGAAAACAATCAAAATTATAATCCCATCTCAAACTACGGAGAAAGTAAATTAATTTCTGAACTTTATATAGAAAATTTCTGCAAAAAACTTAAATTAAATTATTTAATATTAAGATTTCCTAATGTTGTAGGGAAACCCTTCACACATGGCATCATTTTTGATTTAGCAAAAAAGTTAATAAAAAATAAATATTTAAATATTATGGGAAATGGTAATCAAAAAAAACCATACGTCCATGTTAGTGAATTAGTTGAATGTATGTACTATTTAATAAAAAAAAAAAATCAATTTAAATTATATTTAATTGGTCCTAAAGATAAAGGTATAACAGTTAAACAAATAGTCAAAACTTTAAAAAATAATTTTAAAATAGAGAAAAAAACAATCTATCAAAAACAAATCTATGGATGGCCAGGAGATGTTCCGAGATATTCTTATAATACCTCAAGGTTAAGAAAAGAGGGATTTACTTTTAAGCTAAGTTCAAAACAAGCTATAGATCTAGCAATAAAAGAACGAAATCTTATTTAAATGAAAAATAAACTGGATGCAGTTATAATTGCTGGAGGATTGGGTACTAGATTAAAACAAATTCAATCAATCCCAAAACTTCTAACAAGTTTTGGAAAAAAAACTAATTTAGAAATAATCATTAACAACTTAGATAAACATAAAATAAATAATAAGCATTTATTATGTGGAAAAGATAAAGATAAAATTGGAAACTATTTGAAAGAAAAAAAAAAATTGTTTTTTATACGCAGAACAAAAACTTTTAGGAACCGCAGGTTGCTTAACAAGACTAAAGTACGAAAAATTAAGTAAAAATCTATTAGTCATATACGGTGATTTATTATTTAATATTGACATTAAAAGATTTTATAAATTTCATTTAGAAAAAAAGAGTGATCTTACTATATTATCTCATCCTAGTGATCATTTATTTGATAGTGATATTATTCAAACAGATAAAACAAATGCTGTAAAAAAAGTCCATCTTAAACCGCATAATAAAAAATTGTTATCAAATAACAATACTATGGCAGGTATATTTATTATTAAAAAAAAATTAATAAAGAATATACCAAGAAATAAAAAATATGATTTTAGTAAAAATTTTTTAAAATTTTTAAATAAAAAAAAAAAATATAAATTATTTTCTTATAATACTAGGGAGTATTGTAAGGATTTTGGAACTTCAAAAAGATTAAAGAATGTGAGAAAGGATTTTAATAATTCAAAACACAACTATCTTTATTTTAAAAAAAAAATACCAGCAGTTTTTTTGGATAGAGATGGGGTTTTAAATAAAGATAAAGGTCCTTATAAGTATTCTAATCCAACCAACTTTTTTAAAAATACTTTAAAAGCTTTATTAAAATTAAGAAAGTCAAAATACTTAATAATACAGATAACAAATCAGTCTGGCGTAGCAAAGGGTATTATTACATTAAATGAATTGGAAAAATCAATTAAAAAATATGAAATGTTTTTATCAAAAGAAGGATTTTATTTTGATAAAATATATTTTTGTCCTCATCATCCATTAAAAGGTTTTAAAGGTGAAAACAAAAAATTTAAAATTAAATGCTCTTGTAGAAAACCAAAACCAGGCTTGATTTATAAAGCTAAAAAAGAATTTAACATAGAATTAAAAAAATCTTTTTTTGTTGGTGATAATATTACAGATTATAAAGCTGCTCATAAAGCAGGGGTTAAAAGTATTTTATTAAATAAAGATTTTGCCCAAAAATGTAATTGTTTATATAAAAAAGATATTTTGTCTGCTACAAATTATATTTTAAAACAATGATAATTTCTAAAACACCATTAAGAATTAGTTTTGTTGGAGGAGGCACAGATAATTTAATAAATCAAAATTTTGAAGGAAATATTGTTGCAACTTCAATAAATAAGTATGTTTACCTGAACCTTAACAAAAAATTTGATAAAAAAATAAGGTTCTCTTATTCTAGAACTGAAAATGTTAATAATTTGCAAAATATAAAACATGAAATGTTGAGAGAAACATTTAAGTATTTCAAAATTACTAATAGTATAGAAATAAGTTCAATTGCAGATGTTCCTTCATATGGAAGTGGCCTAGGTTCTTCAAGTTCATTTCTTGTTGGTCTAATAAACTGCATAAATTTTCATAAAAATCTAAATCTTACAAAAAAAAAATTGCTGAAATAGCATGTAGAATAGAAATTAACATATTAAAGAAGCCAATAGGAATGCAAGATCAATATATTGCAGCGTATGGAGGTCTTAATTGGATTAACTTTAAATCAAAAAAAAAAGTTTTAATCTCTAAAATTAAAATAGAAAAAAAAAGAATGGCAAATTTCAACGAAAATTTATGCATGATATATACAAACCAACTAAGAAAATCCGAAACAGTTTTAAAAAAAGTAAAAAAAAAAAAAAATCTTAAAGCTTTAAAGAAACTATCAAGTTTAGCTCTTGATTTTAAATATGAGCTAGAGCAAGGAAGTTTAGATAATTTAGGAGATATATTGAATGAAGGCTGGCAGATAAAAAAAGAATTATCTAATAATACTTCAAATGATAAATTAGACAAAATATATAATATGGGCTTAAAATATGGAGCAAAAGGAGGAAAATTATTAGGAGCAGGTGGTGGTGGTTTCATGCTTTTTTACATTAAAAAGGAACTCTTAAAAAATTTTAAAATTAAATTTGATAAATTTAAGATAATTAATTTTAAATTTTCAACAGAAGGGACAAAGATTTTTAAAATATAATTAATGAATATATTAATTACAGGAGGTGCCGGTTATATTGGCAGTCAGATAAGTTATAAATTATCTGACAATAAAATTAAACACTCAATTTTAGATAATTTTTCAACTGGTAACAAAAAATTATTAAATCCAGAAGCAAATTTCTTTAATTTAAACTTTGGTGATAAAAAAAATTTAAAAAGGATAATTTTAGAAAAAAAAATAAATTGCATTATCCACCTTGCAGCATCAATATCTGTGCCAGAGTCTATGAAAAATCCTCAAAAATATTATAAAAATAATGTAATAAATTTGATTAATTTGTTAGATGTTTGCAAAGAAACAAAAATTAAATATTTCATCTTCTCCTCGACAGCATCGATTTATGGAGAAACGACTAAAAGTACTGTTTCAGAAAATGATATAAAAAATCCTACAAATATCTATGGTAAAACAAAATTAATTGGAGAGGAGTTAATTAAATATTATTCAAAAAAAATTGACTTAAATTATGCTATATTAAGATTCTTCAATGTTATAGGTGCTGATAGCTGGAGGAGAACTGGACCAATATTAAACCAAGGACATTTATTTGGAAATATATTGGAAAATATAAAAAAAAAAAATTTTAAAGTCACCATTTTTGGAGATAAATATCTAACAAAAGATGGAACAGGGATTAGAGATTACATCGATGTTGAAGATATTGCACAAATTCATATTGATGCAATAAAGTTAGTTAAAGATAAAAAAAAATCCTATATCTTAAATTGTGGAAACTCACTGGGGTACTCAGTTTATGATATTATCAGAAATTTTGAAAAATTTACAAAAAAAAAATTTTCAATAAAAATAAAAAAACCTAGACCTGGAGATGTTGCAAAGGTTGTATGCAACAATAAAAAAATAAAAAAGGTATTAAAGTTAAAAAAAAAAAAATCGATGCTAAAAAGTATTGAGCATTCAATTAAATGGAAATTACTGTCTAATTAACATGATTTTTTTAGAAAAAAGAGGAAGATTTGGAAATTTTTTATTCCAGTATTTTTTTGCAAAATTAATTCAAAGTAAAACAAAAAAAAAAATTATAGTTTTTTCTAAAAATGAAAATAAAAATTTAAAACAAAGAAATATTAATATTGATAGGATAATAACTAAACATGTTTCACTACCAAAATTCAGCTCTTTCCTAAATTTGTGGAAAAAAAAAACATATTATATAAATGACGATAATTATAAATATGTTCTAAATAATATTCAAAATATTAATGCTCGCATTTTTTATTTAGATGGTTTTTTTCATGATATAGAAATTATAAATAATAATATTAATATTCTTAATCAAATAATTTCTTATCCAAATTCTATAGACAAAGAAAAAGACGAAAATGCTGATCTAACTATCCATATTAGACATTTGCAAGAGGGATCAACTTCTATAGATAACCATCCACTTTATTCAGAGCAGCCAAAATTAGATTTGTATAAGAAAATTATAGATATTTCTTCTCCAAAAAAAATAAAGGTGATTTGTGAAGTCGAAGATAATGAGATTTTCAAAAATTTAAAAAATCTTTACAAGGACAAAATTTCTTACAAGCAAAAAAACGAAATCGATGATTTTTATGACATTATAAATTCAAAAAACTTAATTTTAGCTAACAGCACTTTTTCAATCTGGGGTGGACTTTTTTCTAATTGTGAAAATATTTATATACCAGACATTGGCGTTCTAAAAAAAATATTAAAAAAGAAAAAATTAAATATAAAGAGTAAATTAATATATTTATAAAAAAAAATGAAAGTTCTATATTGTGGTCTCAAGTTTGATTATGGAGATAAATTAAGAGGCTATTCATTTGAGCACCTAAATTTTTATAATACACTTAAAAATATGAAATCAATTACAAGATTAGATTATATCTGTATAGATGATTGTAACAAAAATCAATTAAATCAAAAAATTTTAGATAATTGCAAAACCTATAATTATGATTTTGTATTTTTTTTTTTATTTAAAGACGAAATTTTTCCTGAAACATTAAATTTTATTAAAGAAGAATTAAGTACACCTACTGTTGCGTGGATGGCGGACGATCATTGGAGATTTGAAACTTATAGTATAAAATGGGCAAAATATTTTACTATAGTCGTAACAACTGATTTTAATGCTTTAGAAAAATATAAGTTGAATAAAATAAACAATGTAATTTTATCACAGTGGGCGTGCAATCATTTTTCATACAAGCCTGTTACTAAATCAAATAAAGTATATGGCATTTCATTTGTTGGAATGTCTTATGGTAATAGAAAAAAAAAAATTAAACATTTAAGAAATTTTCACAAAATTGAGTGTTGGGGTAATGGGTGGGAAAATAACAGGTTAGAATTTGAGAATATGTTAGATGTTTATTGTAATTCAAAAATTAACCTAAATTTTAGTGAAAGTTCTTACCAGAAAAATTTAAAAACATTTATAAAAATTTTTTTTAAAAAAAATAGTAAATTTTCATACAGCCCAAACAATTTTGAAAATATTAAAAATAATTTCAGTAATTTTTTAAAAAAAACGACAAAACAAATTAAAGGTAGAGTTTTTGAGGTACCTGGGTGCAGAGGCTTTCTTTTAACAGAAAATTCTCCTTATTTAGATAAATACTTTGAGATTGATAAAGAATTAATTACCTTTAATTCAATAGATGAAGCAAAAGACAAGATTAATTTTTACATAAAAAACTATAATGTAACCAAAAAAATATCTGAATTAGGGTATTTAAAGGTTATGAATGAGCACACCTACGAAAAGCGATTTCTAGAAATATACAAAAAAATCAATATTTAATAAAATGAAGTTTAGTGTAATTTTACCTCTTTATATAAATGTTCAATTTAAAACTTTTCAAAGATCTTTTCAAAGCATACTAAATCAAACATTAAAACCAAGTGAAATTATTTTAATTTTAGATGGTCCAATAAAGGATGAGGTAAAAAAATTTATATTAAAAAAAAAAAGAACTAACAAATTAATTAAAATACTTACTTTTAATAGAAATCACGGATTAGGTTATGTTCTAAACAAAGCCATAAAGAAGTGTAAATATAATATTATCGCTAGATGCGATGCTGATGATTTTTCTAATAAAAAACGTTTCCAAATCCAAATCGATTTCCTAAAAAAAAATAAGAATATTGATGTTTTAGGCAGCAATATTAATGAAGTTAACAATTCTAAAATTATTTCAAGAAAATTTATGGTTAAAGAGGACTACAAAATAAAAAAACAATTATTATTCAGAAATCCTATAAATCACTCAAGTGTTATGTTCAAAAAAAATAAAGTTTTGAAAAGTGGAAACTATCAACAAGTTCAATACTTTGAGGATTATTATATGTGGTTTGCTATGGCAAAAAAGAATTGTAATTTTAGGAATCTACCTTCATTTTTAGTTTCTATGTCAGTAGATGATGATTTTTATACAAGAAGGTCTGGTTTAAAATACTACAAGTATTATCTAAATTTTATATTAAAAATAAAAAAAAATTTTAAAATTAATACTTTAATCATCATGTTTAATATAATTTTAAGGTTACCAATGATATTTTTACATAATAAAATTATAAAAATTTTATACAGTACAATTTTAAGAAACTAAAATGACAAAAAAAATTGCAATCACAGGACATTCTGGTGTGATAGGGTCAGAGTTCTCAAAAAGATTCAAAAAGTTTAATTACGTTAAATGTAAAATTGATTTAACAGATAGAAAAAAAGTTTATGAATGGATAAAAAACGAGAAATTTGATTATTTTCTACACTTTGCAGCAATTGTATCAATAAATCAAGTTATCAAACAGAAAAAGTATGCATTTAAAGTTAATTATAATGGAACAAAAAATATTATAGATGCGCTTCTAAAATATAAAAGCAAAGAGAATATTTGGTTTTTTTTTTCATCAACTTCACATGTTTACAAAACTAGAGGTAAGATGACAAAGATTAATGAGAAATCTAAATTAGATCCATTAAATTATTATGGATATTCAAAGAATGAAGCGGAAAAATATATCTCAAAAAAATTAAAAAATACCAAAATTAGATACACCATTGGAAGAATTTTTAGCTTTACTCATCATAAGCAAAATTACAATTTTTTTATTCCAAGTGTATTTAAAAAAATTTTTTCAAAAAAGAAAGATATAAAATTTGAAAATGTAAATAAATACAGAGACTTTATACATTTTGAAGATTTATTAATTGCTATTAAAACTTTGTTGGAAAATAAAACAAAAGGAATAATTAATATTGGAACAGGTAAGAAGATCAGTCTAAAACAGATAATCTCAAAGGTTAAAAAATTAAGTAATAAAAAAAAAAATATCGATATAATTAAAAGTGATAAACAGGATTACTTAATTGCTGATATCTCAAAATTAAAAAAATTAAAATTTAAACCAAAAAATAACATAAATAATATTTTAAATAATTATTATAAATACAAATTTAATTAAGAATTTTCTTTAATTTATTTTTTATTCTTTGGTAATAACTAATATTAAAAATCGCCTGAGTTTCTTTAAATATTTCAGGTTTGATATTTAATTCTGGAAATAATTTTATCCGCTTTTTTGCATTGTAATTTTTATTTAAATCTCCTTCAATTGTGCAATGTGTGCCTGAATTATCTAGTCCAATATTATATACAAGTGATTTAGAAGGATTCACGCTATATAAATTATGCATATAACAATTTAAATCAAAAACTATTGACCATGAATCAATTTTTCCATCAATTTGTTTTTTCAAAATCTTAGGTATATCTTTTCCACCTATTTCAATTTTTTTGATTATTTTTCTATTTGAAAAACTATTTTGGATCCATTTTTTGCCCCATTTAAATTTTTTCCATCTATTTTTCCAAGTTCCCCAACCCCAGCTAGAATGCCTTGGAGTTATGTATAGTTCATCTATAAATTTTCTTTTATCATTAAAAAAACTATATCCAGATATACTTCCGATATTCCTAGAAAACCTATATTTATCTAAACAATTGCACATATATTCTAAAAAAAATTTATTAAAATTTAAGTCATCTTCTAATACAATAATTCTGTCAGTGTTCTTATCTCTAAATGCGTAAGTTATTCCCTTAATAACAGACTTTGACAAGCCATTATTTTTTTTATTAAGAATTATTTTTTTACTTTTAAAACCTTTTATTTTTTTTACTATATCTCTTACTTTCTTTACTTTATCTAATTCTGATTTATTTTTAGGTCCATCACAGAATATAATTATATCAAATAAATTGTAAAATTTGTTTTGTTTTAAGGATTTGAGTGTACTTTTTAAATGGTATGGTCTGTTATAAACAAACAATAATATTTTTGGTAATGTTTTTAATTTATTAATTTTAGCCATTTTTTTGAAATATATATCCAATCAAATTTTTTTATAAGTTCTTTATTATTTTTAATTTTTTTTTTTTTTTTTAAACAATATTCAAATTGGTTTTTTAAACTTACATAACTATTCTTTTTAAAATATAGAATTCCAAATTTTTTTCTTTCTAAATTAGGTTCAGTATTGCTCGCAATAACTTTTGAATTACAAGCTAAAGCCTCAAGAATTGTTAAACTACTTGACTCATAAAGTGCTGGTGAGATAGTTGCTATTGAAGATTTATACAAACTAAAGAGTAATTTCTTACTT
>MDTD01038331.1_pt1 | contig 11903 bp, 12 predicted proteins | sample 811221 | NCBI WGS metagenome assembly MDTD01 (sample SAMN05326646, study PRJNA326480) | marine metagenome | isolation source: seawater | place: Pacific Ocean: South West | collected 2011 | reverse complement strand
TTTTAAGGTTAAGTCTTAATAATTACAATAATTATTAAGACGCAGCTTGAATAATTTTTTTTGAATATTTTGAATTTTTCTTCAATTCTTCTGATATCAAAAATGCAAGCTCTAATGCTTGAGTCGCATTTAGTCTAGGGTCACAATGAGTTCTGTATCTATTAGATAATTCTTTTTCAGATATTTTTTGTGCTCCACCTGTGCACTCTGTTACATCTTGGCCTGTCATTTCAACATGAAGACCTCCTGCATAGCTTCCTTCCGCAGGATGTATGGCAAAAAAGTTTTTTACCTCTTTTAACACATTTTCAAAAGGTCTTGTTTTAAAACCGTTATTAGCTTTAATGGTATTTCCATGCATTGGATCACACGACCAAATAACTTTTAAACCTTCTTTTTTAATAGCTCTAATAAGTTTAGGTAAAAATTTCTCAACGTTTTCAGCTCCAAATCTCGAAATCAAAGTAAGTCTTCCAGGTTCATTGTCTGGATTAAGAACATTACAAAGTTTAATAAGTTCGTCTGGTTTTAATGTTGGACCACATTTTAAACCTATTGGATTTTTTATTCCTCGACAAAATTCCACATGTGCACCATCTAGTTGTCTCGTTCTATCACCAATCCAAACAAAATGGGCAGAAGTGTCATGATACTCTCCTGTAGTTGAGTCAACTCTTGTCATTGCTTCTTCGAAAGGCAATAATAATGCTTCATGAGAAGTATAAAAGTTAACTGTTCTAAGTTTTCTATTAGTGTCTGGATTTATACCGCATGCTTCCATAAATGAAATAGCATCGCTAATTTTATCTTCAATTTCTTTATATCTTCCTTTGGTTTTATTATTTATAAATCCTAAATTCCAAAGATGGACTTGTCTTAGATCTGCAAAACCTCCTTGTGAGAATGCTCGCAATAAGTTTAATGTGGAGGCAGATTGAGAGTAAGCTCTAAATAATCTTTTAGCATCTGGCTCTCTTGCTTTTTCATTAAATTCCATACCATTAATGTTATCACCTAAATAGCTTGGTAATTCTTTTCCATCTTTTTTTTCTGTAGGCGCACTTCTTGGTTTTGAAAATTGTCCTGCTATTCTTCCAACTTTTACTATCGGTAAAAAAGTGGAATATGTAAGAACTAAAGACATCTGCAATATTGCTTTAAATGTATCTCTAATATTATCCGGGTGAAACTCAGCAAAACTTTCTGCGCAATCACCGCCTTGAAGAAGGAAAGCTTTGCCATCTACTACTTGAGCTAAAGATTTTTTTAAAGATCTAGTTTCACCAGCAAAAACTAATGGTGGATATTTTTTTATTTTACTTAAAACCAGGTCAAGTTCCTGTTTATCTTTATATACAGGAATGTGTTTTGCAGGAAATTTTTTCCAATTATTTAAGTTCCATTTTTTCATTCAACCAATGGTATATAACGACTTTGTAATTTTTCCAAGTTTATTATTCAACCGTAACTGATTTAGCTAAATTTCTAGGCTTATCAATATCACATTTTTTTAGAGTAGCTACATGGTAAGCAAGTAATTGAAGTGGAATAGTTATCAAAAAAGGTGCTAATAATTTTTCTATTGAAGGAAGTTCAATTTTAAATCTTATATTCTCGTTTATCACATCATTTTGTTTATCTGTTATGAGTAAAATTTTTCCTCCTCTAGATATAACCTCCTGCATATTAGAAATGGTTTTTTCAAAGTATTTATCTTTTGGAGCAATAACAACTACTGGTAAACCATCTTCAATTAAAGCTAACGGACCGTGCTTCATTTCTCCTGCGGGATAACCCTCAGCATGTAAATATGACAACTCTTTAAGTTTTAATGCACCCTCAAGAGCTATAGGGAATGACGATCCCCTTCCAAGGAAAATTGTTCCTTTGGCATCAGCAAAATCTTTAGCAACAACTTGAATTTTATCTTCTGACTTTAAGCAGTCATTTAGATAATCCGGTAGTTTTTTTAGATTTTGAATTTTCTCAATAAATTTTTTTTGATCAATATTGTTTCTTATTTTAGCTATTTTTAAAGTTAGAATGTAAAGCACAAATAATTGTCCTAAAAATGCTTTAGTAGACGCTACTCCAATTTCTGGGCCAGCATGGATAGGTAAAACCCAGTCCGATAATCTTGCTATAGAACTTTCCACCACATTAATTATTGAGCAAGTTTTCACACCGTTTTTTTTGCATAAATCAAGAGCGGCAGCAGTATCAGCAGTTTCACCCGATTGGGAAACAAAAATGTATATGCCCTTGTTGTCAAATTTTAAATTTCTATACCTAAATTCAGAGGCAACATCTGCTTCAACATTTAAATCCGTGAGTTCTTCAAACCAATATTTAGCAACTAAACAAGAGTGGTATGCGGTTCCGCACCCAATTAAAACAATTTTATTTAGATCATTTGGTCTAATAGGAAAATCAAATATATTTATTTCGCTTCTCATTTTATCAATATATTCGTTTAAACAATTTTTTACCGTTTGTGGTTGTTCAAATATTTCTTTTGACATAAAATTTTTATATTCACCAAGCTGACTTTCATTTTTATCTTCTGAAAGTATCAAAATTTTCTTATTAACTTTTTTTTGGTTACTATCATAAAAATTTACTTCATCTTTTGTAACTACACAAACGTCACCGTCATTTAAATATGAAATTTTGTTAGTCATTGATTTAAGCGCGTAAGAGTCTGAACCAATATAATTTTCGTTTTTTGAGTATCCCACAGCTAATGGACTTCCACGCCTTGCACCAATTAAAGTTTTTTTATCATTTTTAAATAAAATACCTAACGCGAAACTTCCGTCAAGTTTTTCAAGTGCCTTAAAAACCGAGTCGAGAGGTTTATTATTTTTTAAAAATTTTGTTATCAAAAGAGTTATCACCTCGGTATCAGTTTGGGATTTAAATTCGTATCCCTCTGTCTCCAGCTCTTTTTTAAGTTTATTAGAGTTTTCTATAATACCATTATGAACAACTGATACATTTTCTGAAGAATGTGGATGTGCATTAATTTCGTTTGGAACTCCGTGGGTTGCCCACCTAACATGACCGATTCCTATATTTCCGCTTGCTGGTGAATTGAAAAGAATTTTTTCAAGCTCTTCTACTCTACCTGTGCATTTTTTTTCATTAATTGTTATATCGTTTAAAGTTGCAATTCCAGCAGAGTCATAACCTCTGTACTCTAACTTTTTTAACGAATTTATTATATTTGCTGATACTGATTTGTTGCTTACAATACCAATTATTCCACACATAATTATTTTTTCTTTTTATAATTTCTAATTTGAATTTGATTAGCTCTAGTCAAGGCTAAAGAATTCTTTTCCACTTTTTTAGTAATAACTGAGCCGGCACCCACTACTGAATTTTTTTCTATCTTAATTGGAGCAACTAATGATGAATTAGAGCCAATAAAAACATTATCTGATATTTGAGTTTTATTTTTCCTAATACCATCATAGTTACAGGTAATAGTGCCTGCACCTACATTACTATTTTTTCCAATAATTGTATCACCTAAGTATGTTAAATGATTAATTTTACTATTACGACCAACTTTAGAGTTTTTAGTTTCAACAAAATTTCCTACTCTTGAACCCGAGTTGAGATAAGTGCCAGGTCTTATTCTTGAGTAAGGACCAATAGATACATTATCCTTTATATTAGCCCCTTCAATATGTGAAAATGATTTAATTACTACATTATTCCCAATTTTAACTCTTGGTCCAAAAACAACATAAGGTTCGACAATTACATTTTTACCAAAACTTGTGTCTTCACATAGAAAAATTGTTTCTGGTGCTAAAAAATTAACACCATTATTTATTGCTTTGTTTCTCAATCTTTCTTGTCTAAGCCTTGTTTTGTATATTTTTTTTAATTTTATATTTGTTTTCATAAAAAATTCTCTTTACATTAGAAATAAGATTGAAATAAGTCACAAAATATTTCTTTTTAAAACTTAGAATGAGCCAACAATTTACTATATTATTCGACCTAGATGGAACAATTGTAGACACTGCTCCAGATTTAATTTCAGCTCATAATCATGTTATGCGTAAGTTTGGCTTTAAAGAAAAAGGTTTGTCTGAGATCAAAAAATTAGCTGGTAAGGGTGCATGGATAATGATGCAAAGGTCTTTCAAAAATCAAATAACAGACGAAATAATGAAAAAAAAAATGGTTGCCGAGTTTTTGAGCTATTATAGTAAAAATATTGATAAAAACAGTAAAGTTATTAAAGGACTAATAAAATTTTTAAATTGGGCAAAAAAAAATAATATTTCAATGGCAGTTTGTACAAATAAACAAGAGGATCTTGCTGTAGATTTACTAAGAAAACTTTCAATTTATAATTATTTTGATTTTGTTGCTGGGTCAGATACTTTTGAATTTAACAAACCTGATCCCAGGCATTTAACAAATGTTATTGAAATAATCAAAGGTGATTTAAAAAAAACTGTGATGGTCGGTGATAGTGAGGTAGATGAGATGTCTGCGGCTAATGCAAAAATACCTTTTATTCTAATTGAAAATGGCTACACAGAAAAAAAAGTAAGTGAAATGAAATATAGCTTCCTAATAAAAGATTACAATAATTTTGAGAAAATAATAAATAAATTTTTATGATATCTATTTCACTATTATCAGCTTTATCAATATTTTATTTTACTATGTTTGTTACACCTGGGCCAAATAACGCGATGCTAACTGCTTCAGGAATGAAATTTGGATATCTAAGAACCTTACCACATTTAATCGGTATTCCACTAGGTCATACTATTCAAATTAGTCTTACGTGCTTAGGTCTTGGAAGTGTGTTTATAAAATATCCTCAAATACAATTTTATATGAAAATAATGTGTGCTCTGTACATGTTGTACTTAAGTTGGAAAATGATTGGATCATTTAGTATTAAAGATAAAAGTTCTGGTAGACCTTTAAAGTTTTATGAGGCTTCACTATTTCAATTCATTAATCCAAAAGCTTGGTCAATAGCAATAGCTGTGGCCTCAGGTTTTTTTCCTACTAAAGAAAATTTATTAATTGGAGTCATTTTTGTAACTTTCACAGCAGTGATAATTTGCTTTCCTACAATTAGTTTATGGGCTTTATTTGGTAACTCTTTAAGAAAATTTGTTACTAATAATAGTGTTAAAAAAGTAATTGAATATTTTTTAGCACTAATTTTAATTTTAACAGGTATTTATATTTTAGTTTAATGACAAAAAAAAAAATAAAAAAACTTATAAATTTATTGCATAAAAAAAAATTAAAAATTGCTATAGCAGAGTCCTGCACCGGAGGGTTATTATCGAGCTCTTTTACTTCAATTAGTGGCGCCTCTAAAGTATTTTTAATGGGAATAATAACCTACTCTAATCAATCAAAGATAAGTAATCTCAAAATTAAAAAAAAAACAATATCCTCTTATGGATCAGTAAGTCCTCAATGCTGTTTAGAAATGGTAAAAAATTTAAAAAAAATTAGCAAATCTGATGTTTCTATCTCAATTACTGGAATAGCTGGACCAAAAGGAGGCACTAAAAATAAACCAGTTGGTCTTGTTTATTTAGGAATAATTATTAGAAAGAATATTTATATTCACAAATTAAATTTAAAAAAAAGGAGCAGACAAGCTATTCAAAAAGATACTGTTAAAACGGTAATTGATAAATTGTTAAAAATTTTGAATTAAATTGTTTCACTTTGCTGGATATTCTCGTTTACCAATAATGAGATCGCAAATTGTTAAAAGCCAAATTTGGTGAGTGTTCTCAATAAAATTGTAAGCTTTGCTATTAATCCAAAAATTAACATCTCCAATTTTTGATAGACTATTGTCTTTTTCGTGACCGGTAAAAGTTATCACTTTTATTGATTTGTTTTTGGCAAAATTTGCTGCATTAAGCATATTTTGTGACTCACCGCTAGATGAAATTAAAATCAAAATATCTTTTTTTTGGTGGTAGTATTCAACGGCTTTCTCAACCCATTTTTCATAGCCAAAATCATTAGAAAAGCATGTTATTAGGTCAGCTTCATTAAAATTAAGAGTTCTGATTTTTGCGTTTTTTGTTAAATCAATACTTACGTGACTTGATATTGCTGCACTTCCTCCGTTTCCAAATATCATTATTTTAGCGTCATCTTTTTTTGTGAGTAATAGCAGGTCTTTTACTTTAATCATTTTTTCGATCACATTGTCACTTGGTTCAATAAGCTTAGATAGATCGCTAAGATATTCTTTAATAAATTTATTTTCGTCCATAGTATCTTTATTACACTAATTGTTTAAATATAAACAACATTAATTTATTTTATAGAATGTATATTTTCCATTGGTAAAACGAGGTTCTAAATTTATTACCCAATTAGCAGGAACAATTAAACCGTTTACATTAAAAGTTTTAGCTATACTAATCCAATTTTTTTTTAGTTTACCTTCAAAGGTCTCCTTAATTTGTTCATCCCTCAGTCCGTCAACTATTCCATTAAATTCTTTTGGTGGGCTTTTAAATGTTGTCTCATAGATTTCTTCCATGACATACTCGATTTTTCCCGCTAATTTAGGAAGATAGGGTATGTAGTCAATTGGGTGCGGACAAAGTATAACCGGTTTATTGGCTTTTGAGATAGTTGGTGAACAAGTAAATTCAGAAGTTATTATAAAGCCATTTGTATCTGAGTCTTTAACTTTTTGCCAAAAAATTTTATCCTCCACATTAATATTGTCAAAAAAATTATTCGAAAATCCTACGAAAAGAGAATTTATATTTTTATAGTGTGATACAGAGTAGAATACTACCAAAAAGAAAAAAAATCCTAAAACATTATTATCTTTAAATCTAAATTTTTTTAAAATTTTGTTTAAAAATAAGTAAGCTAAAGAAATTAAAATTGGATATCCAATTACAGATTGTAATAAAAAAAACCTTGTAGGTATTGTTCGCGTTGCTAAATCTGGAAAAATTGAGGGCACCTTTTTGTAAACAACGTATAATATGAACGATATTATTATGTTCAATATCAAAAGATGAGAAAAAAATTTGAAATTAAATTTTTTATTACTTAAAAAGAATCTTATGTATATAAAAAGAGAAAGTAAAAGTAATACTGTTTTAAAAATATATTCATAATTAAGATCTGATAAATTTCCATAAAAATTTCTATGGGCGTCCCAATTATTCATATAATTTATGTATGAATACATATCGAGATCATATGGAATTGTTTCTAAATTTATTTTGTAGAAAATAAAACTTATTATTGTAATTGAAAAACCAAAAATTAAACCTATTGATATTCTTTTAAGGGGAATAGTCGTGTCTTTTTTAATTAAGAAATATATTATTGATGAAAAAAAAACAAATAAGATCCACAAACCTATAGTTAAATGTATTGAAATTAATAAACCCGCAAGCAAAGACATTAAAATAAAATTTCTATTACAGCATAAACCAAAAAAAAGCGTTACTAATGAAAGACTTAACATACCATTAGTATGTTCAGAAAACATTAAAGTTGGGTAATCTATATCACCAAAATTTTTTCTAAAAATCATTACAAATAGTACAATTAATAAAGCTAAAGGACTTGAAGATGAAATATTTTTTGATGTTAAATAAATTCCAAGCGAGTAAAAAAAGGTAGATAAAAAAATAATTATCTTTGAAATCAATAATGTGTCAAATTTTAATGAAATTAAAATTTGTATAAATTGAGTAACAAAAGACCAGCTATTATTAGCGTAATAAAGGAAAATATTATTTTTAAGTGGAAAAGTAATTTTATCACTCAAACTAATCGCGCTATCTATAGCTACTTGTTGAAAAGAATAAGAAATAGCTAAAAAAAAACTTAGAGAGACAATTAAAATGAAAGAAAAAATTTCTATATTAAATTTTTTCATTTAAATAATATTTTTAATCCTTTTTCTGATGCCTCACAAACGCCTTTTTCGGTTATTAAGCCCGAAACTAATTTAGCAGGAGTGACGTCAAATGCTAGGTTTAAAGATTTACTTTTTTGTGGGTAAATTCTAATTTTTTTAATATTCTTATTTTCATCTACTCCCTCCACATGAGATAACTCCTGAGGGTCTCGCTCCTCAATTGGAATGTTTTTATTATCCTTAAGATTCCAGTCAATAGTCGAGCTAGGAAGAGCCACATAAAAAGGAACATTATTGTCTTTTGCGGCTAACGCTTTAAGATAAGTTCCAATTTTATTGCACACATCACCATTATATAAAGTCCTGTCAGTTCCAACGATGCACATATCTACTTTATCTCTTTGCATCAAAATACCACCAGTATTATCCGTTATTATAGTATTTGGAACTCCTTCTTCATTTAATTCAAATGAAGTCAAATTTGCTCCTTGATTTCTTGGCCTTGTCTCATCGACCCAGACATGAATTTTTATTCCTTTTTTATGTGCGTGATAAATTGGGGAAGTAGCAGTGCCCCAGTCAATTGTTGCAAGCCACCCGGCGTTGCAATGAGTTAAAATGTTTACAGTGTCTTTTTTTTTATTTGATATTTCTTCAATTATCTTTAGTCCATTTAAGCCAATTTTTTTACAAAAATTAACATCTTCTTCTACAATTGCATTTGCTTCATCTAGAGCTATTTTTAAATTTTTATCACTGTTAATACCTGATAATTTTTTCATCACTCTATCTACTGCCCACTTTAAATTGATAGCTGTAGGTCTAGCTTGTATTAATGCATCGCTGGATTTTTTTAAAAAAGATTGATCATTTTTTTCAAGAATTGACAAAACTAATCCATAAGCTGCAGTTGCTCCTATTAAAGGAGCCCCTCTAACCTCCATTGTTTTGATTGCATTAATTGAATCTTTGACAGTTTTTAAATCTTTAATAATAAATTGATGTGGAAGTTTAGTTTGATCTATTATTTTTACAACATCATTATCAAACCAAATAGTACGATATTCTTTTCCTTCTATTCTCATTATAATCGTGAGGCAATATATTTGAGGATCATTGGATTATAATATTGAAAACAAAGTCCTTGATTCATCTCATGGCCTGGATTTTTCCTAGCAGAAATGTTTTCTTGCCAATTATCTCCTTTTACAATACAAGGCTTGCCATTAATTTTATAATCTTCAGAAATGACAACTCTTTTTACTCCTGAAACATCTTCTAACCAATCAGACAACAACCCCTCCCATTTATCTTTAGGATGAGTGAAAGCTAGAACGGATACATTCTTTGACTGTTTAATGTTATTAATTTGTCTTTCTCTAAGTTCAGCAGGACCTGGATTTTTCTTAGCAAATTTAGCTAAAGCTTCTTCGGTACCAACCTTTTTTACTTTGTATTTAGAAGAGAGCTTGCCGAAACATGCTTGCATATATGAAATACCTCCACCCACTTTTTCAGGGTGAGCAGATAACAACATCAAAGTTAATAGACCTCCACAAGAATGGCCTGATATAATAATTTGTTTCCTGGGCACGCCTATACTTACAAATTTTTCAACTAATTCCAAATTTTTTTCAATTCTTTTATCTAATTTATGTTTACCTACATAGGGAGTTTTTGATTTCCACCAACTTTTTTTCATTGACATGTCTCCAGCAAAATCATTTGAACAAAAATTATAAACCATAATTTTTTTTCCATTAATTTCCTTATCTACTAATGATGCTTGATTAATTATTTGATTTACCCAAATACACTCATTTTTTTTTGCTTCATCATTAGTATTTTGACCGTGATTATAAATAATTATAATTTTATTTTTAGGGTCCTCGATATTCATACTTTCATTTATATAGGCTGATTTAGTAATAAAGCCGCTTTTTAAAATTTTTCCATTAGCATAAACAAAATTTGAGACTGCTAAAAATAGAAAAATTAAGAATAACTTTTTCATTTTTTTAGAATTCTTCCGGCAATATGTTTAAGTTTTTGAATAGTTTTTTTAGTTCTAAATCTTGGTTGCGTAATTATCGCATTTTCTAAACATTCGTTAGCTGGATCACCTTTCGGATTGAAAGATTTAAAAGTTTTTATCATTTCAATAATCATATTTTGAGCATTAGTGGCATTCTGTTGTAAAGTTTTAATTACTGCTGGAACATCAACCTCGTCATGATCTGGATGCCAACAATCAAAATCTGTCACCATTGCAACAGTTGCATATCTTATTTCTGCCTCTCTTGCTAATTTTGCCTCAGGCATGTTGGTCATACCAATAACATCGGCTTTCCAAGATCTATACAACTTAGATTCTGCTAAACTTGAAAATTGTGGGCCTTCCATTACCAAATATGTCCCTCCAACTTGATGATTTATATTACATTTAATTAAAGCTGACTCACAGCATTTCATAAGGCTTGGACTTGTGGGCTTCGCCATAGAAACATGCGCAACTACATCTGCATCAAAAAAAGTTTTAATCCTTGCAAAAGTTCTATCTATAAATTGATCAACAATGACGAATGTTCCTGGTAACAAATGCTCTTTTAAAGATCCAACTGCCGAGACTGATATTATATCTGTCACGCCACATTTTTTAAGTGCTTCAATGTTTGCTCTAAAATTGATATTGCTAGGACTTATCTTATGACCTTTTCCATGTCTAGGTAAAAAATAAATTTCTTCTTTGTTAAAACTTGCTGACAAAATACTACTAGAGGGTTCTCCCCAGGAAGTCTTAATTTTTTTCCAATAAACATTCTGAAGACCCTCTACGGAATAAAGCCCACTTCCACCAATTATCCCAAGAATTCTTTTTTTCATGATTTAAAATTTAGCCTTTTTTTGTTAGATATTGAAGCATAATATGGATTTAAAAAAATATATAAGGTCAATACCTGATTATCCTAAAAAAGGTATACTATTTAGAGACATAACCACACTTATTAAAGATCCAGATGCCTTTGAATTCTCAATTAATAAGATTATTGAAATATCCAAAAAGGTTAAATTTGATAAAATCTCTGCCATTGAGTCTAGAGGTTTTGTTTTTGCTTCTGCAGTTTCATACTTACTAAAAAAACCACTAGTTCTGTTAAGAAAAAAAAATAAACTGCCGGCTGAAAGACACTCAGTAGATTTTGAACTTGAATATGGAAACGCCACAATAGAGGTTCATAAAGACTCGGTTAAAAAAGGTGAGAAAATTCTAGTAATTGATGACTTAATTGCAACTGGCGGAACTGCAGAGGCAGCTGCCAAACTTATAGAAATTTCAGGAGGTATTGTAGCTGGTTTTATTTTTGTGATTAATCTTTATGATCTACCAGGGAATAACTTACTCAAAAGTAAAAATTTTTTTTCTGAAAGCTTGATTGAATTTCCAGGTCATTGATTATTACTTATAAATTTTTTAATGTAATCCTTTAATTTTACTTTACCAAAATATTTATAAACTTTATTAGAGAGAGACTGATTAGTTAAGGCTGATGAATATCTCTCACCTGATCTACTAGGCAAAAATTTTATTTTTTTACTGAACATTTTGGCTACTTCCATAATTGAATAACTTTTTTTGTTAGAAATGCTATAATGCCTAGATTTTTTCTTTCTCCAAGCAATATAACAAATGTTAACTGTATCATCTATATGAGTGAATCTTCTAGATTGACTACCTGGTCTCACCACTGTCATAGGTTTTTTAAGCAAATAACATTTTTCAAATATTCCAATTACCGTGGCCATTCTTCCTTCAGAAATTTGATATGGACCATAAACATTATAAAAATATATTATTTCACATTTAAATTTAAACCATTTTTTTAGATTTTCTAGAAGCTCTAAGTTTTTAGCTTTAGTAAATGCATATGGAGATAAATTTTTATCTCTACCTTTTTTACCAATTGAGGCTGAAGTTGCTGAATAGATAATT
>MDTD01191078.1_pt1 | contig 11904 bp, 10 predicted proteins | sample 811221 | NCBI WGS metagenome assembly MDTD01 (sample SAMN05326646, study PRJNA326480) | marine metagenome | isolation source: seawater | place: Pacific Ocean: South West | collected 2011 | reverse complement strand
TGTCCGGCCCGCCCTTCGCCTTGGCCAGCACGAACGCTCCCTGCAGGGCAGCCTGGGTGAAGGCAGCCAGGCTTTCCGGCGACCAGTCGGCCTGCGGGCAATGCGCGGCCCTCGCCTCGGCGATATCGGCGACCAGCGTCTCCGCGTGGCCAAAGATCGCGGCGGCGGCGGCGGCCCGGATTGCCGGGCTTTCCAGGTGGATTTCCTGGACCAGCGTTCCAGCCACGCATGTGAACTCCGCCGTCGAGCCTTGCAGGATCATGTGGCGGAAATCGACATAGCCCAGCACACGATCCAGCGGATCGGCGAGGTCACGATAGGGTGCATCCGCAAACAGGGACGAAGTCACCTCGCCCCAATGTGCGGCGACTGCCGCGGCCCAATCCTCCTTGGAGCGGAAATGATGAAAGAACCCGCCCTTGGTGACGCCGGCGGCGGCGCAGATGTCATCCACCCGCGTTGCCGCGTAGCCCTTTTCCCTGATGAGCGTGAAACCGGTATCCAGCAATTTCCGCCTCGTTTCCTCGCGTGCGGCCGTCTTCGCATTTGCGCGCATTGTCGAATTCACCCCAGCCCTTTCAATTCAAAGATACCGACCGGTTGGTATGTTTGTCAACCTGCCCAGGCCAGCCTTGCCATTTCGGGTTTGGCATGGCGCGGCTGACTTGCTAAAAGCCCGGCCAATCGAGAGACCGGATTTTCCAACCCATGGCCGAGACAAACGAACAGGCGGTGGCGCGCCGCCGCACCTTTGCGATCATCGCCCACCCGGATGCGGGCAAGACGACCCTGACCGAGAAGCTGCTGCTGTTCGGCGGAGCGATCCAGCTTGCCGGCGAGGTGAAGGCGAAGAAAAACCGCGTGCAGAGCCGCTCCGACTGGATGAAGATCGAGCGCGAGCGCGGCATCTCCGTCGTCACCTCGGTGATGACCTTCGAATACAAGGACTGCGTGTTCAACCTGCTCGACACGCCGGGCCACGAGGACTTCGCCGACGACACCTATCGCACGCTTTCGGCGGTCGATTCCGCCGTCATGGTGATTGACGCGGCCAAGGGCATCGAGCCGCGGACGCTGAAGCTGTTCGAGGTCTGCCGCCTGCGCGACATTCCCATCGTCACCTTCGTCAACAAGATGGACCGCGAAAGCCGCGACCCGTTCGAGATCCTGGACGAAGTGGAGCAGAAGCTGGCGCTGGACACCGCGCCTGTGAACTGGCCGATCGGGCGCTCCAAGACCTTCTGCGGCACCTATGAACTGGCCAGCAACGCGGTGCGCGGCTCCGATGAGGAAGTGGATCGGACCCCGGTGAACGGTCCGCAAGCCGAGGCGGCCTGCGGCAAGCTGCCGGAAAACGAGCGCGAAGGCTTCATCGAGGAAGTGGACCTTGCCCGCGAGGCCTGCAAGCCTTTCGACCGGCAGGCCTTCCGCGAGGGCCATCTCACGCCTGTCTATTTCGGCTCCGCGCTGAAGAATTTCGGCGTGCGCGACCTGATCGACGCCCTGGTGGACTACGGGCCGGCGCCACGCGCCCAGGAGGCCGACATCCGCCGCGTCGAGGCGACGGAAGACAGGATGACGGCCTTCGTCTTCAAGATCCAGGCCAACATGGACCCCAACCACCGCGACCGCATTGCCTTCGCGCGCGTCTGCTCGGGCACGCTGTCGCGCGGCATGAAGGCCAAGCTGGTGCGCACCGGCAAGCCGATCACGCTGTCGGCGCCGCAATTCTTCTTCGCCTCGCAGCGCCAGCTTGCCGACGAGGCGAGGGCCGGCGATGTGGTCGGCATTCCCAACCACGGCACGCTGCGCATCGGCGACACGCTCACCGAAGGCGAAGACCTGCTGTTCCACGGCGTGCCGAACTTCGCGCCGGAGATCCTGCGCCGCGTGCGACTGATGGACGCCATGAAGGGCAAGAAGCTCAACGAGGCGCTGCAGCAGATGGCCGAGGAGGGCGTTGTGCAGCTTTTCAACCCCGAGGACGGCTCGCCCTCCATCGTCGGCGTGGTCGGCGCGCTGCAGATCGACGTGCTGCGCGAACGCCTCGCACAGGAATACCAGCTTCCGGTGGATTTCGAGCCGGCGCGCTTCTCCGTCTGCCGCTGGATGGAGGCCGACAAGGCCGAATTGCAGCGATTCATGGATGCCCACCGCGGCGACATCGCCCGCGACCTCGACGGCGACCCGGTTTTCCTGGCGCAAAACGCCTTCTCGCTGAATTACGAGGCCGAACGCTGGAAGGCGGTGACGTTCAAGGCGGTCAAGGACTACCAGGTGCGCGCCGCAGCGTGACGCCGAACAGAGCCTTATCCGGAAAAAATGAGGGAAAGCTGCCGCCGGGGCAAGTGGCGGGCGGCTTTCCCTCATGAAAAAGGGGCGATTGGGACCGCCCCCTCCTGCCGCATCAGGAGTTTAGTTAGTACATACTTGTTTATCTTTTTCGACAATATGGGGATTTCCCGAGGCCGCCTTCGCCTGCTAATGGGAAGCAGGGCGGGGAATCACATGCTACTTTCGGATTTCATTGAAAAACGTTTCAGCACGTTCGACAAAGACAGTATTGGGGCGGATCTACTCTGGTCTGCCCTGGAAGAGTGGCTGGCGGGTGAATTCGAGGTGGACGGCCTCTACTATGGCACCTACCCGGTGGGGGTGACCGCCAGCGGGCTTTCTTCCCTGCACCAGCGCGGCCTTTGGAAAGTCACCTATCCCGCCGCCTTTCTCGAGGCCGTTGCGGGCAATCCGTTGGGCGATGATCGCGTGACCGCCTTCGTCCTGGAACACCGGCGGCCCTGTTTCTGGCACCACGACGAAACCTGGGCCGGTGCCACGCAAACCCAGATGCAGCGGCGCCTGCTGAACCGCCTGCATGGCATGGACGTCGGCCTCGGCCTGCCGGTCCTGTACGGCTCGGGCCAAATCTGCGGCGGATACGGACTACGCCACGGCCCGCAGGACGGCCGAGCCTTCGACCGGTTGCTGGAAGGCCGGGTCGACAGTCTCGCGGAGCAGCTGGCAGCGTTCGACGCGACCTTCCGGACGCCCTTCGCGCAAGCGTGCTTCGCGCTTTCGCGGCAGGAAACCCGCGTGCTTTCGCTGATCGCGGGAGGCATGACCGTCGCGCAGGCGGCCTGGGAAATGGAGATTTCCCCCAAGACGGCGGAAGCCTACCTGGCTGCAGCACGGCGCAAGACACGATCGCGCAGCACCGCTGAAGCCGTCGCCAAGGCGATCTTCTTCCAGATCGTCTGAAGGCAGGCAGGACAGCCGCAAATCCCGGAATTGCCAAGACACCCTGCCCATGCTGCGGCGCACAGTCGCAGTCAAAATCGTCTGGCATCTTCAATATATGAGATGAAAATCATCCTTCCCGAAACAATCAAGTCGAGGACCTGACATGGCGCTCCGCATCAACGACACCGTACCGAACATCACCGTCGAGACCGATCATGGCAGCTTTGCCCTTCATGACTTCATCGGCGACAGCTATGCCATCCTGTTCTCCCATCCCAAGGACTTCACGCCCGTCTGCACCACCGAGTTCGGCGCCGTTGCGCAACTCAAGGACGCGTGGGAAAAACGCGGCGTGAAGGTGCTCGGCATCTCTGTCGACAATGTCGAGGAGCACAGGAAGTGGAAGGGCGACATCGAGCAGGTCGCCAAGGCGCCGGCCTTCTTCCCCATCGTCGCCGACACCAGCCTGGAATTGTCCAAGGCTTTCGACATGCTGCCGGCGGAAGCCTGGCTGAAGGACGGCCGCACGCCAGCCGACACCGCGACCGTCCGCTCGGTCTTCATCATCGGGCCGGACAAGAAGGTGCGCCTGATGATGACTTATCCGATGTCGGTGGGCCGCAACTTTGCGGAAGTGCTGCGCGCGCTCGACGCGGTGATGGCGACGGACGGCGTTCCGATCGCCACCCCGGCCAACTGGATGCCTGGCGAGGACGTCATCGTCGCCCTGTCGCTGACCACGGACCAGGCGAAGGAAAAGTTCGGTGACGTCAACGTCGTGCTGCCCTACCTGCGCACCATCAAGGACCCGAAGGCGGCCTGAGGCATCGCGTCCATCTAGTGGAAGCACCCCGGCGGGGAGAGGATCTCCGCCGGGGCTTTTCATTTCGGCAGGTCAAGGCGATTGGCTCACTCGAACCGGGCGCCTTCCCTGATGAAGGAGCCGTTGCGCAGTTCCTTGAAGGCCTGCGCCAGTTCCTCCTGCGTGTTCATGACGATCGGCCCGTGCCACGCCACCGGCTCGCGGATCGGCTTGCCCGAAACCAGCAGGAAGCGCACGCCCTTTTCGCCAGCCTGCACCGTCACCTCGTCGCCGGTGTCGAAGATCACCAGGGTGCGGTTGCCCGACATGTCACGGACATGGATTTCCTCGCCGTTCACTTCCTTTTCCACCAGCACGCCGAAGGGGCGCGAGGCATCGCGGAAGGTCGCCGAGCCCTCGAAGATGTAGGCGAAGGCATTGCGGTAGGTATCGACCTTGAAGGTCTTGCGCCGGCCCGCCGGCACGGTGATATCGAGATATTGCGGGTCGGCCGCAATGCCATCGACCGGGCCGGACTTGCCCCAGAACTCGCCCACGATCACGCGCACCTTCGTGCCGTCGTCGTCGGTGATCTCGGGAATCTCCTTCGACTGGATGTCCTGGTAGCGCGGGCTGGTCATCTTCTTGTCGGACGGCAGGTTCGCCCAGAGCTGGAAGCCGTGCATGCGCCCGAAGGCATCGCCCTTGGGCATCTCCTGGTGCAGGATGCCGGAACCGGCCGTCATCCACTGCACGGAACCCGCGCCCAGCGTACCGGCATTGCCGAGGCTGTCGGCATGATCGACCGTGCCCGACAGGACATAGGTGATGGTCTCGATGCCGCGGTGGGGATGCCAGGGGAACCCGGCGGCATAGTCTTCCGGGCGGTCGTTGCGGAAGTCGTCCATCATCAGGAAGGGATCGGTCAGCGAAGGGTCGCCGAAGCCGAAGACGCGGTGAAGATGGACGCCGGCGCCCTCGAGCGTCGGACGGGTGCCGGAGATCTGGCGGATCGGACGAATGGACATGATCTGTCCTCCTTGTTCGGTTTCGCCGAAAATAGGCATGAAGAATACCGGCGCAATGCGCGCCACGGCAACGGATTGTTCAATGGCGGGATGCACAATGCCGCCCTGCCGGGAACAGGCGGGGCGCCACACCCGTTGTGCCGACGTCCACAAAACCGCCCGCATCATGGGCGTTCCTGAAAAAATCCTGAGGGAAACATTTCACGCAACCGAACCCCAATGCGGAGACCTCGATGAAACGCCTCGTCCTTCTCGCCGGGCTTGCCGCCCTTGTCTCCCCGACGGCGCTTGCCGACGATCACCGCCGCAAGCACGACGACGGGCATGCCTGGATGGCGGAGCGCGTCTTTGTCTACCGTGCCGCAGACGGGCGGCTGCAACAGGGCAACTGGCGCGTGGTCGAGCGGTCGCAGCAGCGCTGCCGGATCGCGGTGCAACGTGCCGATGCACGGCTGAAGCGGCAGACAGGCGGAGGCCTCTTGGAAAACAAGCGCTTCACGCCCTGCCACCGGATCCTGACCCGGTCCACGGTGAACTGAGGCGGCGCGATCAGCCTTCGGCCAAATGCTGCGCGACCAGTTGCGCGAGGCGCGCGGCGACCTCGTCCTTGTCCATTTCCGGCCAGGCGTCCTCGCCGGTTTTCGACACGATGACGACGCGGTTGCGGTCCGCGCCCATGACGCCGGTTGCGCCGATGCCGGTCCCCGCCGAGACGTCATTGGCGACGATCATGTCGGCGCCCTTTCGCTCCAGCTTGCCGCGCGCATGCGCCACCACGTCATTGGTCTCGGCGGCGAAGCCGATGACGAGGCGCGGGCGCCTTTCATGGTGGCCGACGGTCTTCAGGATATCCGGGTTCTCGGCGAGTTTCAGTTCCGGCGCCCCTGACGAACCCTCTTTCTTGATCTTCCGGTCTGCCGCGTTCTCGACGCGATAGTCCGCCACGGCAGCAACAAAGACGCCGGCATCGGCGGGCAGCAGGCTCTCCACGGCCTGCAACATCTCGCGCGCGCTCTCCACGCGGGTCACGGTCACGCCAACGGGATCAGGGATCGAGACGGGGCCGGAGACGAGTTGCACATCGGCGCCGAGACGCGCCAGCGCAGCGGCAATGGCATGGCCCTGCTTGCCGGACGAGCGGTTGGCGATGTAGCGCACCGGGTCGATCGGTTCGTGGGTCGGGCCGGAGGTCATGACGATGCGCCGTCCCTTCAGCGGCTTCGGGCTGCTGTCGAGCATGGTTTCGATGTGCGCCACGATCTCCAGCGGTTCGGCCATGCGCCCCTCGCCGGCCTCGCCGCTTTCGGCCATCTCGCCGCGGCCCGGACCGGCAAAGGCGATGCCGTCGCGCTCCAGCGTCTTGCGGTTGCGCCGCGTGGCGGCATGGTTCCACATGGCCGGGTTCATTGCCGGCGCGATCAGGACCGGGCGGTTCGTGGCCAGCAGCACGGTGGATGCCAGGTCGTTGGCCAGGCCGTTTGCCATCTTGGCCATCAGGTCGGCGGTTGCCGGGGCGACAACGATCAGGTCGGCCTCGCGCGACAGGCGGATATGCCCGACATCGTGCTCGTCGGCCCGGTCGAAGAGATCGGTGAAGACGCGGTCCGCCGTCAGCGCGCCGACGGCCAGTTCCGTGATGAACTGCTTCGCGGCCGCGGTCATCACACATCGCACGGCCGTGCCGCGCTCGCGCAGGCGCCGGATCAGGTCGAGGCACTTGTAGGCCGCGATGCCGCCGCCGATGACGAGCAGGATACGCTTGCCGGCCAGTGTCTGCCGGATGCCGGACGCCCGCTCGACAAGCGCATCCGCCGGGGCGATGGCCGGCGGAATATCCGTGGCCGCAGCGAGTTCGGCGAAATAGATGCGCGCTTCCTCTTCCATGGACCGGCCATTGGCGGCAGCCCGCTGGCGCAATGCATCCTTGATGGCGGGATCAAGATTGCGAATGGTGATCGAAGCCATGATTGCACTCCGGTTCAGTTGTGATTGCAATGCAATCACAATGCGCGCCGCAACGCAATCACCGGGTCACGTCACCTGCCAGGCAATCCAGAGCGCTGAGGCGGCGATGACCCAGAGTGCGATGCGGCCCGAGCGCGTGTGGCGGGCCTCGGCCTTGCCGATGGCACGGGCGGTTTCCTCGTCGAAGCGCAAGCCGTTTTCCGCCATGGCGTCGATCTCGCGGGACAGGCGTTCGGCACGGCGGGAGAATTCCGGCGCCTGGCGGGCAAGGTTCACCAGCGCACCGATGCCCTCGCGGGCATCCTCGGCCATGCCGCGCGGGCCGAGATTGGCACGGATCCAGTCGCCGACAACGGGCTCGGCCGTCTTCCACATGTTGAAGGCGGGATCCAGTTCGCGCGCCACGCCCTCCACCACGACCATTGTCTTCTGCAAGAGGAGCAGCTCGGGCCGGGTTTCCATGTCGAAGAGTTCGGTCACTTCGAAGAGCAGGGTCAGCAGCTTGGCCATGGAAATGGTTTCGGCCGACTGGCCGTGGATCGGTTCGCCGATGGCGCGGATCGCCTGGGCGAAACTCGCCACGTCATGGTGTTCGGGCACATATCCGGCCTCGAAATGCACCTCCGCCACCCGGCGGTAATCCCGCGTGATGAAACCGTAGAGGATCTCGGCGAGGAAACGGCGCTCCTTCTTGCCGATGCGCCCGGCAATGCCGAGATCGACGGCGACGACATGGCCCGCATCGTCGACGAAGAGATTGCCCGGATGCATGTCGGCATGGAAGAAACCGTCGCGCAACGCATGGCGCAGGAACGACTGGATGATGGTCGCCGCCAGCCTTTCGAGATCGTGACCGGAAGCACGCAGCGCCTCGATGTTCGACATCTTGATGCCGTCGATCCATTCCATCGTCAGGACGTCGCGGCCGGTGCGCTCCCAATCCACCCTGGGCAGGCGGAATCCGGGATCCTCCTCGGTGTTCGCGGCCATTTCCGAAAGCGCTGCGGCTTCCAGGCGCAGGTCCATCTCGATGCGCGTCGATCGCTCCAGCGTGCGCGCCACCTCCACCGGCCGCAAGCGGCGGGTCGCCGGAATGAAGCGCTCCTGCAATTGCGACAGAAGCAGGAAGGCCTCGTTGTCATGGGCGAAACGTTCGCGCACGCCGGGCCGGATGACCTTGACCGCGACCTTTCGCCAGCCATTGGCGTCTTCCACCTCGGCGGGATGCACCTGGGCGATGGAGGCGGCCGCGATGGGTGGCTCGAAACGCGAGAACACGTCTTTGACCGGGCGGCCGAGCGAGGTTTCCACGGCCCGGCGCGCGGCGGCCTCGGAAAAGAAATCCATCCGGTCCTGCAGGTGGGCGAGATCCAGGGCTATGTCGCGGCCCACCACGTCGGGACGCGTTGCCATGAACTGGCCCAGCTTGACATAGGAGGGCCCGAGACGGTTGAGCGCCCGCGACAGGCGCTCGGAACGGTCGCGCTCGCGCACGCGGCGGCGCGCGAACAGCTTCGCGGCCTGCCAGCCCAGCCGCGGCAGGCCTTCCAGATGCTCGCCGGGCGCGGCGGCGATGACGCCTTCGCGGACCATGATCCAGCCCGCGCGGGCCAGCCGGAAATATGCGCCGATCGTGCTCATGCCGGGCCTACAGTTTCCACCCGGAATGCAGCGCGCAGATGCCGCCGGAATAATCGCGCCATGTGACCCGGTCGAAACCGGCGCGGCCGATCATGGTGGCGAAATCGCGCTGGTTGGGGAACTTGCGGATCGATTCGACGAGATAGCGGTAGGGTTCGCCGTCGCCGGTGACCGCCTGCCCGATCCTCGGAATGGCGTTGAAGGACCAGGCCTCGTAGACGCGGTCGAGGAACGGCATGTCGACCTCGGAAAACTCCAGCACCATCAGCCGTCCGCCGGTCTTCAGCACGCGGAAGGCTTCGGCCAGCGCCACCTCGATCCGGGGAACGTTGCGGATGCCGAAGGCAATGGTATAGGCGTCGAAGGTCTCGTCAGGGAAGGGCAGTTCCTCGGCATTGGCCTCCACGAATGTCACCCGGTCGGCAAGGCCGCGCTTGATGGCACGGTCGCGGCCGACCGACAGCATGGAGCCGTTGATGTCGAGCACGGTGGCATCGGCATTGCGGCCGGAAGCCTCCACGATGCGAAAGGCAATGTCGCCGGTGCCTCCGGCCACGTCGAGCACATGCCAGCCGGGGCGCTTCGGCGGGTTGAGCCAGGCGACCATCGCGTCCTTCCAGGCGCGGTGCAGGCCGGCCGACATCAGGTCGTTCATGATGTCGTAACGCTCGGCGACCTTGTGGAAGACCTCGTTGACCAGCCCCTGCTTCTCACCCGTTCCCACGGTGCGGAAGCCATAGCTCGTCTCCATTCCGCCTGAAGCGGTCGTCCGGTTTCCTGACATAAAATCCACCTGTCACACGTCGCGCGGGACCATAGAAGATAATTCCCGGGCGCGCTATCGTGAAAACCGCGATGAAGCGGCGCAGTCACGGCGCCGCCCCGGCCATCCGGGCCGAACAGGAGGGAAGCACTGCGTGTCCATGCTGCCGAAAGCCGAGATCCACTGCCATATCGAGGGCGCCGCGTCACCGGCGCTCGTCCTGAAGCAGGCGGAGAAATACAATGCCGACATGTCCGCCTTCATCCGTGGCGATGCCTATGTCTGGCAGGACTTCACCAGCTTCCTGGCCGCCTATGACGCGGCCGCCGCGCTGTTCAGGACGCCGGAGGACTATGCCCTGCTGGCGGAGGACTATCTCGTCTCCATCGCCGCGGAAGGCGCGATCTATGGCGAGTTCTTCACCTCGCCCGACCACGCCCGCCATGCCGGGCTTTCACCGGAGGCCTACACGGAAGGACTGGCGGAGGGGATGGCCCGCGCCAAGGCCCACACGGGCATCGAATCGCGCCAGATCGTGACCGGCGTGCGCCATTTCGGCGCCGAATCGGTGATGGAAGCCGCGCGGTTCGCCACCCGCTGCGACCGGTCCGTGGTCTCGGGCTTCGGCATGGCGGGCGACGAGCGCATGGGCGCGCTGGCCGATTTCGTGCCCGCCTTCGACCTTGCCCGCGAGGCCGGACTCGGCATCACGGTCCATGCCGGCGAATTGTGCGGATGGGAAAGCGTTGCCGGGGCGCTGGACCACTTCCGGCCGTCGCGTATCGGCCATGGCGTACGCGCCATCGAGAACCCGGACCTGGTCGCCAGGATCGCCGATGAGGGAACCGTGCTGGAATGCTGCCCGGGGTCCAACATCGCGCTCGGCGTGTTTCCGTCCTTCGCCGATCATCCGTTCCCGGCGCTGATGCGCGCTGGATGCCGGGTGACGCTCAATTCCGATGACCCGCCGCATTTCCATTCGACCATCGGGCGCGAATACGCCATCGCGCGCGAGCATTTCGGCCTCGACGACGCGGCCCTTGCCGGCGTGACGCGAACGGCCATCGAGGCAGCTTTCGTCGACGGCGAAACGCGGGCCGCCCTGCTGGCCAGGATCGACAGCTTCCAGGCGGCGCAAGGCGAGGCTTTCTGACGATAAAAGCTGTGGCCTCGCGGCCCGGCCGGTTTCTCCGGCGGTCAAGCATCGCTAGAGTTGGCCAAACAGATTGCATCCGGAGAAGATCATGGCGAACGTCACCGTCGTCGACCACCCGCTCGTGCAGCACAAGCTGACGATCATGCGCGACAAGCAAACCTCGACGGCCGGCTTCCGCCGCCTGCTCAAGGAGATTTCCCACCTCTTGTGCTACGAGGTCACGCGAAACCTGGAACTGACCACCAAGCACATCGAAACGCCGCTGATGGCGATGGACGCCCCGACGCTGGAGGGCAAGAAGCTGGTGTTCGCGTCGGTCCTGCGTGCCGGCAACGGCCTGCTGGAAGGAATGCTCGATCTCGTGCCCGCCGCGCGCGTGGCCCATATCGGGCTCTACCGCGACCACGACACGCTGGAGGCGGTGGAATATTACTTCAAGGCCCCCGGCGAACTCGACAACCGGCTTGTCATCGTGGTCGATCCCATGCTTGCCACTGCCAATTCGGCCATTGCGGCGGTGCAGAAACTGAAGGAGCGGGGCGCCAACAACATCCGCTTCGTCTGTCTGCTCGCAGCGCCCGAGGGCGTTGAAAACTTCACGAGGGCGCATCCCGACGTGCCGGTCTTCACCGCGGCCATCGACAGCCACCTCAACGAGAAGGGCTATATCGTGCCGGGTCTGGGCGATGCCGGCGACCGGATGTACGGCACCAAGTGACCGCCTGCCGCGGCGGCTCCGGATCGCGGAAACGGGAAACCGCCTGTTAACGCTGTCGGCGAACAGTGAAAGTGATCATGTGTCGCGTTAAGCCGAGTTGCACGGCTTTTCGTTATGAATGTGCGCGAGACGGGAGTCGCGCGTCATGAAGAAGCTGATCCTGCTGAGTGTTTTCGTGGGCCTCTCGGCCTCGGTGCCCATGCTGATCCAGTCCAATCCGGACCTGGTGGAAAACGTTGCCGCCAGCGTCAGGCAAGGCGACGACGTGCAACTCGCCATGATCAAGACGGCAGCGACCCGGGAGCCCACCGGGCGGCTTTCCAACCGGCACCACGTGATCCGCATCGACGACCTGGGACATTTCCGCGACGAGTTCCGGCTCAACGGCCGCCCGCAGGCAGCCCTCGTCGACACCGGCGCCACGCTCGTCGCCATCAACAGTTCGACGGCCCGGCGGATCGGCATCCGGCTTTCCCGTCCCGATTTCATCTACGAGGTGAACACCGCAAACGGCAAGACCAAGGCGGCTGCCGCCACCATCGAACGCGTCCAGATCGGGCGCATCGAGGTCAGGGACGTGAAAGCGGTCGTCCT
>MDTD01165830.1_pt1 | contig 11904 bp, 13 predicted proteins | sample 811221 | NCBI WGS metagenome assembly MDTD01 (sample SAMN05326646, study PRJNA326480) | marine metagenome | isolation source: seawater | place: Pacific Ocean: South West | collected 2011 | reverse complement strand
TCGTTCACCTTCCGAACCACCCCGTCGCAAAACTCTAAGGCTCGAATACATTTGTTGAGATTCACAGGGCGATTGATTTCGATCGCGCTGGCAATCGTCGATGCCTTGCGCTGTTGTTCGTCGAGTTCGTCATAGTAATAGCAGGCCAATTCAGCGTTCGGATCACCCTGTCTCCATCTCAGGTTCCGCTTCTCGTACAGCTCATAAAGCGTATCCGCACCGGATGCGTTGATGATCGCGAGGCGTGGGACGCGGTCAATCAGCCCCAGTTCTTTCAGCTCAATGAACGCCTTGCCGAAGGCACTCGAGTTGCCCAGGTTTCCGCCCGGCACCACGATCCAGTCGGGAACTTCCCAACGCAGTGCCTCGAGAACTCGGAACATGATCGTTTTCTGCCCTTCCAATCGGAAGGGATTGACGCTGTTGACCAGGTAGACGCCGAGCTTCGAGGAAACCTCTTTAACACGGGCCATTGCATCGTCGAAGTCTCCCGCGATCTGAACCGTGAGAGCTCCGTATTCCAAGGCCTGCGATAACTTGCCATAAGCGATCTTGCCCGAACCCACGAAGATGATCGCCTTCATCAGTTGAGTGACCGAACAATACATCGCCAAAGATGCACTCGTGTTTCCCGTCGAGGCACATGCCGCGCGCTTGGCACCGATCAAATGAGCATGCGTAAAGGCTGCGGACATGCCGTTGTCCTTGAAACTGCCTGATGGGTTCATCCCTTCGTATTGCAAGAAAAGTTTGCCCGGACGCAAACCCGCATACTCAGCGACAAAATTGGCCTGCTGCAGAATCGTCTGGCCCTCGCCCACCGATACGATCTTTTCGTCCGGGGCAAATGGCAACAGATCTCGGAAACGCCAAACTCCACTAAAGTTGAGAGGCTCCGAACGGAGACGCCACTTCTCCTCTAACTCGGAAAGCTGCTTGGGAATCGGCAGGCGATCCCAGTCGTAGGCGACGTCCAGTAAATTGCCGCACTCGGGGCAAGAAACCAGCACCTGCCCGACATCGTAAGTCGCACCGCAAGCCGGTGAAATGCAGCGTTGAAAGGCGACATCGTTGGATGGCACGGGGAATCTAACAGTAAAAGGATTGAAAAACTGGACCAAGTGAAGAGCTGACGGCGTAGTCTAGGATACGATTCTATCATCATCAAGAGATGCGGTGTTCCAAGGCCATGCTGACCGCAGATCCGGCGATGGATTGATCGATTCAAGCCGTTTTTGGCGATTTGTGCGAAAATCAGGTTGCTTTGTGGAGTTTTAATTAAACGGCGTTTTTGTGTCTTTTTGCGGCTTGCTTGGCCTTCTGACGTTGCTTTTAACCTCCCGGCTAGAAATCGAAATCAGTGCTTAAGTGCTTTTTTGGTAGTGGTTTATGGTTTTTGTCGAGGGCCTGTTTCAGTTGCTTGGCCATTTGACAGTTCGCCAACTCGTTCTTAGAATAGTTCGACTCAAGTCAGATAAAATAGTTCACCACTTCGGTATGGAGCAGCTTCGGTCGTCATGGTTAAACGGTTGATGAAAAAAGCGGACATGAAAGTCTATAAAGAACGGCTTCTCGCGCTTCGCGCTCGTCTTCGAGGTGATGTCTCCGCCATGGCAGAAAAGGCTCTCCGAGACACCGGTGGCGAATCCTCAACGATGCCGTTGCACATGGCCGATGCTGGTAGCGACAACTTCGAACAGGAATTCACCCTGAGTCTGATGGCCAACGAGGGAGACACATTGCAGCGTATCGAAGGTGCTCTTGAACGGATCGAAGACGGCGTTTATGGTTCCTGCGAAGAATGTGCTGGCGTGATTCCCAAAACGCGCCTGAATGCCATTCCCTACACGCCATTCTGCGTGAAATGTGCTGAAAAACTGCAGAGTTAGAGGAAGTTGACCTCAGGATTCGACTGTCGGTCGGCGAACTGCCGATGACCGAGTCGAAGGAAACAGCTGAAAAAGTCGTAGCGGATGCAGTCCCGAAGTCACGCTACGTTCTTTTTGCGATGCTCGCGATCGGTGGGTGTCTCGCCGATCTTATCTCGAAATCGCTCGCCTTCCGATGGCAAGGGATGCCCGGAGAAAAGCCGGTTTGGTGGCTTTGGGAAGGCAAGATGGGGGTCGAAACCTCGCTCAATACAGGGGCCCTCTTTGGGTTGGGACAGGACAAAGTGCTGCTTTTTGCAGCATTTTCTTTCGTGGCGTTGATCGGGATTGTGGTTTGGTTTGTGTTCTTCGGCGGCGGTCGAGATCTGCTTCTGACCTTGATCCTGGGCTGTGTCACCGGAGGAATTCTCGGCAATCTCTACGATCGACTGGGTTTGTGGGAGGCTACTTTTGCCGATCCAGCAGTGGCCGCCCTCTATGCGGATGAATACCCTCGCTATGCCGTCCGTGACTGGATTCGGCTCAGTTACGACAGGTATGTCTGGCCGAATTTCAACATCGCGGACTGTCTGCTCGTGGTGGGGGCAGTGGCGCTCGTGTGGCATTCCTATTTCATGAAGCCCGACGAGAAACAGGCGAATCCCAGCTCCGGTGATTCTCCCTCCTAGTTTCTTTGCAATCGCTTAGGCCGCCTCTTAAAAGACCAGCCTCTGAATGGATTTTTAGTGTGGATGCACTGCATGAGAAGTTTGGGTGATATGCGATGTTTTAGTCGGTTGGGAGGTTTACATCTTTTTCTGACAATTCTATATTGGGCCCGTCGAGTAGCTCTTTCAGGTGAAGGCTACTGGCCCCGCGACGTGTGTTGGGGGCAGCATTGGACGCTCAACCATGTCTTGTTGGTGTGATGAAGGGCGATGACGCAAAGAAACCTCATTACCCCTGAGGTGTCATCGAACGCATCCCTATTAAAACGACATCATTGATTCTTCGTAAGAAAGCGGGGCGTGGCGATGAAGCTGTCACGTACTGTCGCGTATGCGATACAGGCGACTTTGCAATTGGCCGAGTCGGAGAGTAAGGCACCGGTCCCTTGCAGTAAACTGGCTGCGGAGGGCTCCATGCCCGAGCGATTCTTGTTACAAATTCTTCGAAATCTGGTAACTCATGGCATTCTCCAGTCGACGCGAGGTGTCGAAGGGGGATATACCTTACTTCGAAGACCGGATGACATTTCTGTACTCGAGGTGATTGAGGCCATTGATGGTCCATTGGGTTCAGAAGTTCCTGTTTCCGAGGGGCTCAACTCGGAATCCCAGGAGCGGTTACAATTAGCGTTGCGACAAGTAACGCGAACGGCGCGACAGCAGCTTGAGTCGATTAAGCTGTCCCAGATCGTGCGTCCGGAGCCTTCCGAAGTTGCCTAATACGTTGTTCCTGTGTATGGATGCCGGGTTTGAACGAGTCATCTGATTTAACTGCAAGATTGCAACTGGCGCGCGAAGCCGCACTTCAAGCTGGTCGGCTGGTAATGCGCTACTTCAACCAAGGGGTTGAAGTTGAACGCAAGTCGGACAACAGCCCGGTGACGATTGCTGATCGTGAAGCCGAGCAGCTGTTGCGACGTCTAATTTCGGATGCCTTTCCCGATGACGGAATTCTGGGCGAGGAATTCGACGAAAAGCCTGGAACGAGCGGGTACCGTTGGATTTTGGATCCTATTGATGGAACCAAATCATTCATTACGGGTGTGCCGCTCTTCGGGACGCTGATCGGCGTCGAACGCGGTAACGAATGTGCGATTGGCGTTATTGAAATGCCTGCATTGGACCAACGCGTCTTCGCGGCTGTAGGCCATCATGCTTGGTGGCAGCGGGGAGACGCGGAACCTGAGCGAACCCATGTTTCCGCCGTCGATCGTTTAGCCGATGGGGTCTATCTCACGAGTGAAATCGATTCGTTTGCAGAACGGGATGCTTCGTCGATTCATGAGCGACTGGAAGCCGCCGCGTGGTTTAGCCGCACCTGGGGCGATTGCTACGGTTATTTTTTGCTGGTCACGGGGCGGGCAGCGGTCATGGTCGATCCGGTCGTAAGTCTCTGGGATGCTGCAGCGCTCTATCCGGTGCTCAAGGAGGCTGGAGCTACCATGACCGACTGGAATGGGAGGGAAACCTATCAGGCCGGCGAAGTCATCGCGACCAATGGTCATGTTCTTGAGGAAGTGCTGGCCATTTTTCGAGATTCTGCCTGAATACGGTCCGCATTCCTGGACCTCGTTTGACGCGAAATCAGTCGTCGGACCGAGCCGCTCTCTCGATTATTCGAAGACCGCGTCGTCGAGAATCACACGGTAGATCGTTCCCTCGTAGCCTATCAGAAAGAGTTCCCCGTCAGGAGCGATGGCAAAGGAGGCCGGTTTTTCGGGGCTGTTGCCGATTTGACGCACTTTGGTCAATTGCCGCCCTTCCTGGGTCAGTGCCCAGATACGTTTCGACTCAAAATCGGAGAACAAATAGGCGCCGGCGAAGGACGGGCTACGATTGCCTCGATACACGTAGCCTCCGGTGACGGAAACACCTTCCTTGCGAGGGTAAGAAATGATGGGTGGAGTAAAGCTCTCGCTGTCTCTTCGATATCGGTCTGAGAAGGGAGTGAAGCCTTCGTAGACATTCCATCCGTGGTTTTCTCCAACGCGCGCGATCGAGACCTCTTCAAAGAGGTATTGGCCGATGTCACCCACCCACAGATCATGGGTCTCGGTGTCCCAGCTGAATCGCCAGGGCATACGGAAGCCGTAGGCCCAGATCTCGGGCCGTACCCCATCTGTGTTGGGGAATGGGTTGGTTGCTGGGATTCCGTAAGCTTTGTCAGAGCTGGATTTATCGACGTCGATTCGCAGAATCTTGCCCATCAAGCTCGAAAGGTCTTGGCCATGACCGCGTGGGTCTTCTTGAGGACCGCCATCGCCCGCACCGATGTAGAGGTAACCGTCAGGCCCGAATGCCAACATCCCGCCCCAATGCAATTCGGTCGGTTGATCGATCTTGAGAATGCGACGAGAGCGACCGCCTGCGTCACGAGATCGGTTGGGGGCGGCCACTCGCTCAGCAATCACGGGTGAAAAAACGCCGTCTTCCCTAACATGAAAATTCACATAGTATTTTCCATTCCGCAGAAAATCTGGGTGAAAAGCCAGGCACATCACGCCTTCGAATTGGCCCGTAATCGCCTCATCACTCAGGTCGGCGAACAGCGTCTTCAGCATACCCGTTTCGGTTTCGCGAAGTTGCCACACTTTCCGCTGCTGTTGCTCGACGACCAGATAGGTGTCTGGTTCGCCGGGCTTGGCAATCATCCAAACGGGATGATCGAACCGCATCCCTTCGGGATGAAAGGGTTCTAGCCGAATGGCAGAGCTGATCGGTTGGATTTTGCGGGGGAGTCCCGGATGCCGCTGGGTGTCCGTTTGCCGCAAGGAGCGAAGGTAGGCAATCAGGTCGGTAAATTGATCAGGTTCGATCAGTTCCGGCAGGTTCGCTGGCATTAATGATGTGCGACTCGGATCCTGAGAGTCGATCTCCAAAATCGATATTTTGTGTGTCGATCCCGTATTGTCGAATAGCGTCAACTCCTCTGCCGTCCGATCCTGGAGCACGCCGGAAAAACTTCTTCCGTCATTCAGCGTGACGATCAGCGTCGCGTAATCCGGGTGGATTGCTGCGCTCGGTTCCAAAATGGATTGCGTCAACTGTTGCTCGGTGTACTTGTCGCCGATCGTGTGAAGTGCGGGGCCGGCTAACTTTTGCTTGCCGTCACTGGAGTGACATTTGTGGCAGGCGAGCTTTTCTGATTCAAACAGAAGGCGACCGCGATCGGCATCGCCGTCAGCGAGGCCCGCCTCTCGGTAGCGGTCGAGCCGTTCGTCTGCAACGGTGGCGGAGATTGGGTAAGAGCAGGCGGCAAGCAAGACGACCACGAGAATTCGAGGTGGCATGATACAAGACTCGGAATTGGGTTAAAACTTGCGAGGATCATCCAGCCGAAGTGGCGGTGCTCATTCTAACTTGAGCAACTCCCGTGTGATCCGATTTGCCTGCATTTTGGTTAGGCTGCCGCCTTGCTCGTAAGCGGGTAGTGTGGTTGTGCCGCTTTTCCCCGTATTCTCGGAGTAGCCAAGCGGACTCGGATTTTTCGCCAGTAGGTCGGGCGGAGGAGCTACTTGCGGTTGCGACCCCGGTCAGAGCCGATATACTGTCCGTTTGGTCTAACGTCGACATATTCAAGAGGATATACCCATGGCTCGCGTTTGTGAGATATGCGGAAAAGGGCCCCAGATGGGCAACAGTGTGGAAACACGCGGTAAGGCGAAGTATTTGGGTGGGGTCGGTACGAAGATTACCGGAATCACGCGGCGAAAATTCAAGCCGAATCTGCAAAAGATTAAGGTCGCTCTCCCGAGTGGTGGTGCTAAGTCGATGATGGTCTGCACTCAGTGCATTCGCAGTGGTGCGGTTCGCAAGGCAGTCAAACGGCCTCCGTTCAAGCTCAATCCGGCCGACGCAAAAGTGGCCGCTTCTTCCTAATTTCAACCATGACAAGCCGGCGTTCGTTCGAAGCGAGTCGGCAAGAGGTTTGAAATGAGTTTGAGTCGACAGGAAGTGGAAAAAGTAGCACTCCTTGCTCGCTTGCAGCTGAGTGAGGAGGAGCTAACGACCATGACGACTCAGTTGGGCCAGATCCTTGAGTATGTCGATCAGCTTTCCGAGCTTGATACCGAAGGTGTTGAGCCGATGGCCCACGCGATTGACATGAGCAACGTGTTTGCCGAAGACGAAGTGAAGCCGAGCTTAGACCGGGAAGACGCTTTGGCGAATGCTCCAAAACGCGATGACGAATGTTATCGAGTTCCCGCAGTTCTTGGCGATTAGATCCGGCCATGTCCATTACACAGCTCTCGGCTCTCGAACTTCGCGATCATATCGCTGACGGAAAACTGACCTCCGAAGCGGCGACGCAAGCCTATCTTGATCGTATCGAAGCTTGCGATCGTGAAATCAAGTCGTACATCGAAGTCGATGCCGATGATGCTCTTCAGCAGGCTCGCGAAGTGGATCAGCGACTTGCCGCAGGGGACTCCGTGGGATGCCTTGGGGGTGTCCCAATCGCCATTAAGGATCTGTTGTGCACCCGAGGTCAGGTGACAACCTGTGCCTCTCGCATGTTGCAGGAGTATCGCCCTCCCTACAACGCGACGGTTGTGGAAAAGGTGAAGGCCGCCGGCGGGGTTCTCCTCGGAAAAACCAATATGGATGAGTTCGCCATGGGCGGCTCGACCGAAAATTCGTCGATCCAGCTGACGCGAAACCCGTGGGACTTATCGAGGGTACCGGGAGGTTCGAGTGGCGGAGCTGCTGCCTGTGTGGCAGGTGGGATGGCGCCGTTATCGATCGGCACCGATACCGGGGGGTCCATTCGGCAGCCAGCCGCTTTCTGCGGTGTGGTCGGGTTAAAGCCGACCTATGGGCGAGTGAGTCGCTATGGTCTGGTTGCCTTTGCCAGTAGTCTTGATCAGATCGGTCCGCTGGCCTGGTCGGTCCCGGATGCTGCTCTGTTGTTGGAAGCGATTGCTGGCCATGATCCACAAGATTCGACCTCCGCACCCAAACCGGTGCCTCAATATTCGGAAACGGTCGACCAGCCGCTTAAGGGAATAAGGCTTGGCTATCCTCGTGAACACTTTGAAGCGGGGCTCAATCCTGAAGTGGCCGAGAAGGTTCAAGCTGCCATGGATGTGTACCGGTCGCTTGGAGCTTCGATCACTGAAATCTCGTTGCCCCACAGCAAATATGCGATTGCTGCTTATTATATTATTGCTCCCAGTGAAGCCTCCAGTAATCTCGCTCGCTACGATGGTGCTCATTACGGATATCGAACCGATGAACAGCAGTTATTGCGTGAGTTGAAAGAAGAACGCAAGACGTTGGAAGCCGCCGGCAAGTACGATGCCGTTGATGACCTCGATTCCCCGTTGATTCGCATGTATCGGAAATCGCGAGCCGAGGGTTTTGGGAGTGAAGTGAAACGCCGCATTATGATCGGGACGTACGCACTGAGCTCAGGCTACTACGATGCCTATTATTTGAAGGCATTAAAAGTTCGTCGCTTGATCCGATCCGATTTTGATCGGGTTTTCGAGAACGTCGACTTTGTCATCGGACCTGTAACGCCTGACGTCGCCTTTCCGATCGGAGCGATGACCGACGATCCTCTCTCGCTCTACCTGCAAGACCTCTACACCGCGGGTGCCAATCTTGCAGGGATTACCAGCATCTCAGTTCCCTGTGGAGCGACGGCGAGTGGATTGCCTGTCGGCTTACAGCTTCAGGCGCCCGCGTTCGAGGAAGAACGCCTGCTGCGAGCGGCGAATATGTTCCAGGCTGAAACGGATTGGCATACCCGGAGGCCAACGCTCGGATGAACCCGCCAACCTACGAAATCATTATTGGCCTTGAGGTTCACGTTCAACTGGCCACCCGTACCAAGCTCTTCTGCCGGTGCAGCACGCAATTTGGGGCTTCGCCGAACACGCAGACCTGCCCGGTTTGCACAGGATCGCCGGGTGCCTTACCAGTCATGAATCGGCATGCCTTTCAGTTGTCACTGCAGACCGCCGTTGCCTTGAATTGTGAAATCCCTCGATTTACTAAGTGGGATCGCAAGCAGTATTACTACCCTGATCTGCCCAAGGGATATCAAATCAGCCAATTTGATCTGCCCATGTCGGAGCATGGTTGGCTGGAGATCAGTGATCCTGACGGTGCTTTTCCAACGAAACGGGTCGGGATTACGCGCGCTCACCTGGAAGAGGATGCCGGGAAGAGTATGCATGATGAGGCTGCCGGAAAAGCAGACAGCCGTATCGATCTCAATCGCACGGGAACACCTTTACTGGAAATCGTCAGTGAACCTGACATGCGATCTCCTTTGGAAGCCAAGGCATATCTCACCGAACTGCGTTTACTATTAACCTACCTGCAGGTTTCTGACTGTAACATGCAGGAAGGTAGCTTGCGGGTCGATGCGAATATCAACCTGGGAATTCCTACCGATGACGGTGAGATTCGGACTCCAATCGTTGAAGTCAAAAACATGAATAGTTTCCGCGCCGTGGAGCGAGCTCTCGCCTATGAAGCGGAGCGGCAGTACCAGGTCTGGCAGGAAACCGGCCATCGGATTGGTGACGTTCCCAAGCAAACTCGCGGTTGGGACGATCAGGCGCAGGTCACCAAAGGTCAACGAAGCAAAGAAGAGTCCAGCGACTATCGATATTTCCCCGACCCTGACCTGATTCCGGTCACCGTTTCTGAAGAACAGATTGATGAAGTTGTCAAAAAGCAGCCCGAGCTACCGGCTGCCTTGCGAGAACGACTTCAGGCAAATTATAAGCTGTCGCATTACGATGCCGACGTGATGGTCAACCAAGGGCGAGCATTGGTCGACTACTTTATCGAGGTTGCCGACCGATCACAGGATGCCAAGCGCGCTACCAATTGGGTACAGCAAGATGTAATGCGGACGCTCAATGAGAACGGAATTGGGATCGACGAGTTTCCAATCAATGCCGAACGCTTAGCGGAACTTGTCCTGGCGATCAAAAACGGTGAACTCGACAGCAGTCGCTCACGCGATGTTTTTCAGTTCATGATGGATGAAAAATCCGATCTGCAAGCTGCCTTGAAGGCTTTGGGGATTGAGAAGGTTGATGACTCTGTGCTCGTGAATTTGTGTCGTACGCTGTTAGAGGCAAATCCGAAGGTGGTTGCCGATGTGCAAGCTGGGAAACAACAGGCCATAGGCGCTCTGATCGGTCAAGCCAAAAAGCAAAATCCCAATGTGAATCCCGGGCAGGTTCGTGAGATCTGTTTGCAATTGATCCAAGAGATGCCATCGTAGTTCCGGTGCGAGGCACCGTCGATGTTGATTACGCTGCTCACTGATTTTGGTCTCGATAGTCATTATGTTGCGCAAATGAAGGGGGTGCTCTACGACCTCGCGGATGCGCCCGAGATCGTTGATATCTCTCATTCGGTTCGTCCTCAAAATGTTCGACAAGCCGCCTTTATCATTGATCAGGTCGTCGACGCCTTTCCTCGGGATACGTGTCACATTGTCGTTGTCGATCCCGGTGTTGGCTCGGCCCGTCGTATTTTGCTCGCTCGGTCTGCCGAACAATTTTTGATTGGCCCCGACAACGGAGTGTTTTCGACGTTGCTCGAAAGGCATCCGCCCGAATGGGTGAGAGAGATGACAGAGACGCGTTTTTGGCGAAAACCAACTTCTCAGACTTTTCATGGACGAGACATCATGGCGCCGACCGCGGCTCATTTGGCCAACGGTGTTTCGCCGGCTTCGTTCGGTGCATCCACTATGGAATGGTGTGTTCTGACTCCGCATGAATTGAAGATGGGTCGAGACCGTCTGGAGGGGCTCGTCATCGAAGTTGACTCGTTTGGGAATCTGATTTCGAACATTCCGGCTCAGTTTTTCTCTCAGCTGCAGACGCAGTCGGAGATTCATTCGCCCGTGGTCACGCTTAAATGCTGCAGTGGCGAAGCGGCTGCGGAGATTCGCGTTCCCATTGTTTCGACCTACGCGGAAGGACAGATCGGAGAAAAGGTGGCTCTCATCGGCTCTGGTGGTTACCTGGAAATTGCCGTGGTCAACGGAAATGCCGCTGAGTCAATGGCTGCTCAAGTCGGAGATCGCATCGTCGTTTCTGGCTGAAATGGTTGAGTATTCGCTGGTTTCCGGTCGCCATGAATCCTAGGGAATTCGCCGGAGTCACCGTCCCTCATAGCTCAACTTGGCGACGTCGGGGCAAATCTTTACAATACGCCGATAGGAAACTTTCTAGGTCGAAATCGGAGCATGAAAGTGGGCGGGTCGATCCAGGGTACCGTGATATCAATCACCGAAGACGGTGACGCCGTCACCGATATCGCGGTAGATCGGCTAGATGGGGTACCCACGGACGACCGAGTTTCGATCCATTGTGATGGACACGTCACGAGTCGCATTTTTCCCGCTGACCACCAGCAGCCGGAAATGACCTTCTTGGCCATTCAAGGCGAGTCCGGTTTTTTAGAGCTCCTGTTGGTGGGAGACAGCGCCAGCGCATTTCTAGGTTTTCGAAGCGGTAGCGAAGTGACCATCAAGTGGTCCTAGCAATTCTCGAGAAAGCCAATCGAAAACGTGGATTTCTCAAAGTCCGCGTCCCAGTTGGTCGATAACCAAATCACCTCCCGAAGCTCTCCTGATAGAACATCGATTTTTTTCCCGGGGGGGATTTCAGTCCGGGGCAGGTCCTAAAGGACCACCCGGGCTTATTTAATGCGCACTCGCATAGGTTGCGTAGCAATGGCGAGTTTCCCAAAGGTCCACCTGGTGGACTGGAAAGCCTTGGTCCTGGGCGAAATCATAAATCAGCTTCGCAATATTTTCAGCCGTTGGGTTGTCATCCACCAGGTACAAAGGCTCGCCAAGCTCCTGCAGGTATGGAACTGCAGGATCCGATCGGTGCAAAATCATTCGGTGATCAAGGCAATCGTCGATCCAGCCACTCACGACTTTCTTGATATCTGAGAAGTCGATTACCATCCCTTTCTCGTCCAGTATCTCTTTTTCGATAGAAATGACGGCTCTTCCATTGTGACCGTGCAAATGCTTGCACTTTCCGTCATAGCGCAATAATCGGTGGCCATAGCAAAAGTCGATTTCCCGCGTGACTCGAAACATCCCAGCTCCTTGTTTCATTTTTGAAACATTGTCGGGCTTGCAAAGCAAGCAAGTTAAGCATCCCGTACGCTAGCGACTTGGCTCCAGCTCGACAAGGAGGAACCCGTGGCCTCGATCTTGACGCAAGCTGCTAAGCGGACTAAACCTCGCCAACAGATCTGAACGCTGGTTCAACGGCTAAACGGTCAGATCGATTGCGCCGGATGCGATCAGGATT
>MDTD01057123.1_pt1 | contig 11904 bp, 12 predicted proteins | sample 811221 | NCBI WGS metagenome assembly MDTD01 (sample SAMN05326646, study PRJNA326480) | marine metagenome | isolation source: seawater | place: Pacific Ocean: South West | collected 2011 | reverse complement strand
TAACAATTGGTCCTGAAGTTATTAAAAAACTTAGGCCGCTCACCAAAAAAACTTTTGACGTTCATTTGATGATTTCACCTGTAGATAATTTTATAAAAGATTTTGCTAACGCCGGTGCTGATATAATTACTTTTCATCCTGAAGCCACCTCAGATGTTTCAAAAACTATAAAATTAATTAAAGATCAAAATAAGAAAGTTGGCATTTCTTTAAAGCCAAAATCAAAAATTAATTTAATAGAGGATTATTTAGATAAAATTGATTTAGTTTTAATAATGAGTGTAGAGCCAGGTTTTGGTGGTCAAAAATTTATGCCAGAAGTTTTAGAAAAAACAAAAGCTATTAAAAATTTAATAAAACGGAATAATTTATCGGTAGATATTGAGATAGACGGAGGAATTAATTTCGATAATTGTTCAATAGTAAAAGATGCAGGTGCAAATATTTTAGTATCGGGGTCTACAGTCTTTAATGAAAATAAAGGCGACCTTAAAAAAAATATAGAAATTCTTAGAAACAATTAATAGATGTTCGGCCTCAAAAGTGTCTATTTTTACATAATTGCTTGTCAAATTACATTAATTAAGTTTGTTAAAAAGATATATTATTCATCAAAAAACTATAACAAATCTTTAGAGTCTAAAACACCTCAACAATTCCACTATATTCCAAATCCTTTTTTGCTTTCAATAATCACATCTTATATTAATCAATCATTCAAAATTAGTGAAATTGATCCAAATGTCTTTTGGCTAGAAGATAAGAAAAAAGATACAGAACAAATGCACAATTTTTTTTGGCTTAATCTTATTGATAGAAAAACAGACCATAAAAAATTAAAAAAAATTATTTATATTTGGATGCTTAAAAATTCAAAATATAAAAAAAAAATTTGGGAAACATCGACTTTGAGCGCAAGGGTTATCAGTTGGATTTTAAATGTTGATATTATCTTAAATAATAGCACTTTTGATTTTAAAAAAAATTTTCTAAGCTGTATTATCAGTCAAACTAATCATTTAAAAAAAAATATTAAATTTGAAAAAAATCTTTCAAAGAAAATTGAGATTTTAACTGCTATTATTTTAACTGGTGTTGTTTTTAGAGAATACGAAGAAAATTTTAATATTGGAATAAAGGAACTAGAAATTCTTATAAAAGACTTTTTCGATAAGGATGGTTTCCCTCTATCTCGTAATCCTGATGACTTAATATTTTTCTTTAAATATTTTTTATTTTGTAAAGAAGTAATTAAAGATAGCCAGAAATATATTCCAGAATTTTTAGAAGATATCATAGAAAAAAATTTAATTTGTATTCATCACATAAAAACTCCAGCAAAAAAGTTGCCTTTATTTAACGGATCGACATCTTATAGTTTAATTCAAATTGAAAAATACCTAGATAATTATAAATCTGATAATAAGAGCAATAACTTAGGTGGTCTATTTAAAATAAAATATAAAAATCATTTTTTAATAATAGATGTTGATAGTCCCCCTAAAAAAAAATTTTCAAAATCATATCAGTCAGGACCTTTATCGTTTGAATATTTTTTAGATGATATAAAGATAGTAACTAATTCGGGCTTTGGTAGTCAGATTTCACAAAAAGCAGAATTATTAAGCAGATTAACTGCATGTCAATCGACTTTAACAATTAATGACACTTCAATAACTAAATTTGAGAAAAATGAAATGATCAATAAGATTTTTGGTAACTCTATTAAAAATAGCTTTAAAGCTTTTGATTTTTCCTCAATAAATGAGAATAATCTTAAAGGTTGTTCTGCATCTAATAACGGCTATGAAAAAAAATTTGGGTGTATTCATAAAAGGGAAATTTACATTGATACTGAAAAAAATTGTCTTAGAGGTGTAGATCATATAATTAAAGAAAAAGACGGGTATCCAATTAGATATGCTTTTAGATTTCATATTAATCCAGAGTTGAATGTTGTTAAAACTATGAGTGGTAATAGCGCCTTAATTCAAATTTCAAAAAATAAATCTCTTCTCTTTACGATTAATGATGAATTGTTGGAGATTGAAAAAAGTATATTTTTAGGTGAAAAAAAAATAATAGATAGTGCTTGTATAACAATAAGTGGTAATTTAGTTAATAAAAATAAAACTTTTAATTGGGAAATTAAAAAAAATATTTGATAATGAATTTAAAAGTTAAAAATGCATTGATATCGGTTTCAAATAAAGAAAATTTAATTTCAGTGCTAAAAACTCTAAAAAAATTTGATGTCAAAATTATTAGCTCAGGTGGAACTTATGCATCTATTAAAAAATTAGGGTATAATTGCACTGAATTATCTAAATTTACGGGTTTTAAAGAAATGTTAGATGGAAGAGTTAAAACTCTTCATCCTAAAATTCACGCAGGTATACTTCATGATAGGCAAAATAAAAAACATAAAAGTGAGATGTTTAAGCAAAATTTTCCGGCTATTGACTTAATTATAGTTAATTTTTATCCATTTCAAAAAATTGTAACCAATACAAAAAATCCTAAACAAATTATAGAAAATATAGATATAGGTGGTCCAACTATGGTTAGGGCTGCAGCTAAGAATTTTAATAATGTAACTATAATAACAAATAGAAATGACTACGGATCTCTGATTAAAGAATTAGAGTCTCTAAAAGGAAAAACATCTTTAAAATTTAGGGAACTTATGTCCTCAAAAGCATTTGGTTTAACGGCATATTATGATGCAATGATTGCAAATTGGTTTAACAAAAAACTCAAAATCGAATTTCCCGAAAGAAAGACTATATTTGGAAGAAAGCTACAAAGTTTAAGATATGGAGAAAACCCTCATCAAAAAAGCTCTATATATGTAAGTGACTACAACGATAAACAACTAGGATTTAATCAAATACATGGAAAAGAGCTTAGTTATAACAATTATAATGATATGTTTGCATCTTTAGAAATCTTAAATTCTTTAAAAAATAATTGTGGCACCGTTATAATTAAACATGCTAATCCATGCGGTGTTTCTGAAAATAAAGTACCATTAGTCTCTTTTAAAAATGCTTATGCATCTGACCCAATAAGTGCTTTTGGTGGAGTAATTGCTTGTAATTATAAAATAAGTAAAAAAATTGCTTCTGAAATTAATAAGAATTTTTTAGAAGTTATATTAGCCAAAGGTTTTGATAAAGGATCTTTAGAAATACTGAAAAAAAGAAAAAACTTGCGTATAATTGATATTTCAAATTTTAAACTTAAAAATTTAACTTCAATTAAATCATTTGATAGTTCTTTCTTAATGCAGAGTAGAGATAGCATTGTTATAGATAAGAAAAAATTGAAATGTGTTACTAAAAAAAAACCTAACAAAAAAGAGTTAGCAGAGATAAAATTTGCTTATAATGTTTGTAAATATGTTAAATCAAATGCAATTGTTTTGTGTAATGATTTTTCAACAATCGGAATTGGTGCTGGTCAACCAAGTAGATTGGACAGCTGTAAAATTGCTGTTCAAAAAGCAAAAAACTTTCAATCTTCAAAAATTAAAAATTCTATAGCTGCATCTGATGCTTTTTTTCCTTTTACAGATGGAATAAACATTCTCATTAAAGCTGGCGTTAAAACTATAATTCAACCAGGTGGTTCAATAAGAGATAAAGAAATTATTAATGCCGCAAATAAAGCAAAAATTAAAATGTTTTTTACTAATATTAGACACTTTAATCACTAGATAATTTTATCTATTTTTGCAGCCAAAATAAAATCGCTTTCCGCGAGTCCTTTAATAGCGTGAGTAAAAATTTTTATTTTACAGTAACCCCAGCCGAATGAAATATCTGGATGATGATTTTCCACTTCAGCTATTCTTCCGACTTTGTTAGTAAAATTTTGACTATCCTCAAAGTTCTTAAATTTAAAATTCTTAATGAGATAAAAGTTATTATCTTCATTATTTTTTACATCCCAGCCATCAATTTTTTTTAAATACTTATGTATTTCACTTTTATCAAAAGGCGGGATATCTCCATCGCATGCAATACACTTTTTTTTCGATAAATCAGTCATTAAAATTTTTTAAGTCAGTTTACTACCATTTGATGATCTTGGAGCGGGCAAAGGGGTTCGAACCCTCGACCTTCTCGTTGGCAACGAGACGCTCTACCACTGAGCTATGCCCGCAATTAAATTAGTATAGTATACGTAACATTGTGCGGTCAACCATTATAAAATGTCGCTATTAAAAATTTATTTTTTAAATATAATACCTTCATGAAAAATTTTCCTGAAACCATACCAGTATTTCCTTTGAGCGGTGTAATATATTTTCCCAAAACAAATCTACCTTTAAATATATTTGAACAAAGATATTTAAACCTGGTAAACGATGCTTACAATAAAGATAAGCTAATGGGTATGGTTCAATCAAAAAAGGAAGGTGAAAGTGTTTATCAAATAGGATGCCTGGGTAAAATAAGCGACTATCAAGAAAGTGATGATGGAAGAATTTTAATTAATTTAACCGGTATATCAAGATTTAAAATTCTGAAAGAGGTTTCTAACAATAAATTATACAGAGAATTTAAAGTTGATTATCAAAATTTCAGTGGAGATATTAATGAAATTCATAAGGAAGTTGATACTAAATCTTTAATGGAAAAATCTAAGGATTTTTTTAAAAAAAATGGTCTTTTGCTCAATTGGAAAGAATTTGAAAAGTTGGACCAATCACAAAAAATAAATACTTTAGCTATGATCGCGCCTGTAACAAATGAGGAAAAACAAAAACTTTTAGAGGCAGTTACAGCTGGAGAAAAGGTAAGTACTCTTGAGAGTATAATGAGTTTCTATTTATATGAATCAAGTTTTAATAATCAAACTATACAATAGTTTAATTAGCAGACTTATTCATTGAGTCAAAAAAGTCTGCATTGTTTTTTGTATTTTTCAATTTAGCAATTAAAAATTCTATTCCATCCATTGTTCCCATTGGACTTATTATCCTTCTAAGAACATTCATTTTAGAAAGGTCATCTTTTTCAAATAAAAGCTCCTCTCGTCTTGTACCTGATCTTGTAATATCCAATGCAGGATAAATTCTTTTATCAGCGACTTTCCTGTCTAGGATTAATTCTGAATTTCCTGTTCCTTTAAATTCCTCAAATATTACTTCATCCATTCTGCTACCTGTATCTATAAGAGCAGTAGAAATGATAGTTAAAGATCCACCTTCCTCAACATTTCTAGCAGCACCAAAAAACCTTTTTGGTCTTTGAAGAGCATTTGCATCTACTCCACCAGTCAAAACTTTTCCTGAACTCGGAATAACAGCGTTATAAGCTCTTCCCAGCCTTGTAATTGAGTCTAGTAAAATTACTACATCTTTTTTATGCTCAACTAACCTTTTAGCTTTTTCAATTACCATTTCTGCTACTGCAACGTGTCTTGATGCGGGTTCATCAAAAGTTGATGCTACAACTTCACCTTTCACAGATCTCTGCATGTCTGTTACTTCCTCTGGCCTTTCATCTATCAAAAGTACCATTAAATAACACTCTGGGTGGTTAGCTGTTATTGATTGAGCAATATTTTGGAGAATTATAGTTTTTCCTGCTCTGGGCGGTGAAACAATTAATGATCTTTGTCCCTTACCTATCGGGCTAACTAAATCTATTAACCGTGCTGTATTATCAGGTTTTTTTTCGACTTTATTGCTTTCAACTTCTAGCTTAATTCTTTCGTTGGGATAAAGCGGGGTCAAGTTATCAAATGCAATTTTGTTTTTAACTTTCTCTGGTTCGTCAAAATTAATTTTATTTACTTTTAGAAGTGCAAAATATCTTTCAGCATCTTTTGGGCCCCTTATTTCACCCTCAACTGAGTCTCCTGTTCGTAAACCAAATCTTCTAATCTGACTTGGACTTACGTATATATCGTCTGGTCCGGGAAGATAATTTGACTCTATTGCTCTTAAAAAACCAAAACCATCTTGCAATACTTCTAAAACCCCTGTTGCTGTAATTTGTTCATTTTTCTCAGCTAACTTCTTTAAAATAGCAAAAAGAATTTCCTGTTTTCTTAAAGTGCTAGGATTCTCTATTCCAAGCTTTTCAGCCTCGTTAATAAGCTCCGCCGGATTCTTTTGCTTTAGTTCTTGTAAGTTCATGAGATTAGTTTGATTTAAGGAAAGTATTTAAAATATATGTCTTTTTTAGAAAAATTCAAGGATTATTATAAAGGTTTAAAAATCACTACAAATATTACGACAATTAGTATAATTGTTGGAATTTCGTTTATAATTCTAAAAAATTTCGATGATTTTGTGCTTCCGTCTAACGCAAATTCTCCAAGATATTTTCCTAACAAAAAATGATAATATGTTAGAATAATAACTAATATTGCCTTTATTTGCATCCAAAGTTCAGAGAATATGTTAAATCCGAGACTATGTATTAATAATAAACCGAATAGCCAGGATAATAGCATGGCTGGCATCATAATATAATTGTAAAGTTTCCTTTCCATAATTTTAAAAATATTCTTTTGAGAGTCATGAGATGCCTCTGAATGATAAACAAATATGCGTGGTAGATACAATAGTCCGGCCATCCAAGAGATAACGGATATAAGATGAAGTGATTTAAATAAAAGATAAAAATTCATTTTAAATATATTTTTTTACTAATTTTTCAAACAAGTCTATATGATCTGAACTATCATTTAGACACGGAATAAGGTCAAAGTTTTCGCCACCATTACTTATAAAACTCTCCCTTCCCTGAATATCAATCTCTTCTAATGTTTCCACGCAATCGGATGCAAAACCCGGACAAATTACTAATAAACTTTTTATACCTTTGTTAGGTAAATTTTCTAAAGTCTTATCTGTATATGGCGTTAACCATTCTTGAGGTCCAAATCGTGATTGAAAAGTTAATTGTATATCTATTTGTTTAAACTTTTCTTTCATCAGTCTTGTAGTTTTCTGACAATAACAATGATAAGGGTCTCCTTTATCAAAATATTTTTTTGGTATGCCATGGTAAGAAGAAATAATTAAATCTGGTTTCCAGTTAATCTCTTCTATTTTTTTTTTTATACTTTTAATTAATGCTTCTATATAAATTGGCTCACTTTCATAGTGTGGTATTATTTGTAAGCTTGGCTGCCATCTCATGCCCATTAATGATCTATAAACCTCGTCACAAACTGTGGCTGTTGTTGCTGCAGCGTATTGAGGATATAATGGTAAGACAATTATATTTTCACAACCGGCGCCTTTAAGTTCAATTAGTTTTGATTTTATACTAGGGTTTCCATATCTCATTGCAAAATCAACGAGAATTTTATCTGTTCCAATCCTTTTATTTAATTTTTGGGCCTGGCTTCTCGTAAAAAAAAGTAGTGGCGACTCATTGGTATCTTTTCTCCAAATTTTTTTATAGGCATGTGCAGTTTTCGATGGTCTGAAAGTAAGAATAAATAGATTTAGAATGATCTGCCATAATATAGGATTTACTTCTATAACCCTTCTATCAGATAAAAACTCTTTTAAATATTTTCTAATGTCCCACCAATTTGTAGAATCCGGTGTTCCTAAGTTTATCAAAAGGATACCTGTCTTACCGAAGTTTATTTTTGGATGTTCATTGTGCATTTTCAATATTCTCTATAAAATTTTATTAATTTCCTAACCTTATCTGGATCTGTCTCTGGAAGCATACCATGCCCAAGATTAAAAATGTAAGGTAATCCTTTAAATGCGTCCAAATATTTTTTTGCATTATTTATAATATTCTTGTCTGACATTAATAATATTTTAGGATTTAGTCCTCCTTGTATTACAGTATTTTTTAAATTTTTTTTAGCCCAGTCTGGATCAATATCGTAATCAATATTTAAACCATCTGGCTTAACTACACTATTAAATTCTGCATAATTTTCTTTAAGGCCTTTTGGAAAACAAATTACTGGTATTTTTTTTGCTCTACAAAATTTTACAAGTTTAAAATTAGGAATGTAACAATAATCTGATAAATCTTCCGTGGGTAATAGACCTGCCCATGAGTCAAAAATTTGAATCACATCAGCCCCGGAGTTTATTTGATTTTCTATATGTATACATAAATAATCGTGAATTTTATCTAAAATTAAATTTACCTCAAAATCCTTCCTTTTAATTTTTTCTAGATCAATTTTATTCTTATCTATTCTAGCGTTAAGCATATAAATTAGAAGAGTCCAAGGTGCTCCAACAAATGATATTAAAGATTTCTCTTTTTTTAAATTTTTTCTTGTCTTTTCTATAGCCTTATAAACTGGATGTAATTTTTGAGTGAAAGTAGTTTTATCATTATTCATGAACTTCTTTAAATTAAAATTTTCCAATAAAGGTCCTTGATTTTTAATAAACTCAACTTTTTGACCAAGGGCGTAGGGTACCATCAATATATCTGAAAAAATTATTGCTGAGTCGAGGTCAAATCTATTTATTGGTTGTAACGTGATTTCTGAACTTAATTCGCTATTTAAACATAAATCAATAAAATTACTATTTTGTGATCTAATTTTTCTAAATTCAGGAAGGTAACGACCTGCATGTCGCATAAACCAGATTGATTTACAAATTTTTCTTTTAACCAATATTTCTTTTAGATTACTCATTAAATAAATTATGTTTATTAGTGTAATAAATGCTTTAGGTCTTGTTAATTAGTTATATAACGAATTATACATTTTTTATACATGAGGCAGTTTATAAGTTTTCTATTTATTATTGATATTTATTGCTTTATTCGTTTTATAAACATGTAAAAAACATTATTATTAACACTTAATAAATTGTTTAAATACTGTTGATTAATGTTAGTCATTTTTTTTTATTTTTCTATTAAATGTAAAACATTAAATAATTAATATTTTATAAACAAAGTTATGAACGAAAAATACAATGTATATCTTGTGTCTGACTCGACGGGTGAAACCCTTGATAGAATTTTTTTATCACTAAAATCACAGTTTGCAAACTTCGAATACGATAAAAAGGAGTTCGCATTTATCCGCACCGAACAACAAATAAATAAAATTATTAAAGAATGTAAAGAAATAGAAAATTCTATAATTTTATATACAATTGTAGAGACCAAATTAGCTAAATATCTCGCCAGCCAAAGTGAACAATTTTCAGTTCCTTGTTTTGGTGTTTTAGGAAATTTAATTTTAAGTTTCTCAAAACTTCTGAATCAAAAAGCTATACATAAACCAAGTGCCCAACATGTTTTGGATGAAGATTATTATAAAAGGATAGAGGCGATCCAATTTACTATGTCTCACGACGACGGGAAAAAAGTTGATGACATAAACAAAGCCGATATAGTTTTGTTGGGTGTTAGCAGAACAAGCAAAACTCCGACTTCAATTTATTTAGCAAACCGAGGGTATAAAACTGTAAACATCCCTTTGGTTTTAGATCAAAAGATTCCTGATGATTTAAAAAACAGCAAAACCTCTTGTGTGATAGGTCTTATCGCAGACCCTGAAAGATTGTCAGATATCAGAAGAAATAGAGTAGCTATTATGAAAGAACATAAACTTAAGGAATATACAGATCTAGACTCCATTAAAAAAGAAGTTGAGGACTCGAAAAAACTTTTTAAAAAAAACAATTGGCCTATAATTGATGTCACAAGAAGATCAGTAGAAGAAACTGCAGCATCTATTTTAAAAATAATTGATATTAAGAAAAATAAATGAAAATAATACTAGCTTCCAAAAGTGGAGTAAGAAAACAAATTTTAGACAGATATAAGATTGATAATGAGGTTATAGTCTCAAACGTTGACGAAAACGAGGTAAAAGAATCACTTTTGGCGGAAGGCGCTAATCCACTATTAATTTCTAAAAATCTTGCTGAGATTAAATCAATAAAAGTGAGCAATAAGAATCCCGATCGGTTGGTTCTTGGGGCAGATAGTGTTATTTCGTTGAATGACGAACTGATTAATAAACCAAAAACTAGAAGTGAAGCTTTTTCAATTTTGAAAAGACTTAATAATTCAATACACTATCTAATTAGCTCTGTTTGTATTTCAAAAAATGGGTCAATGATATGGAATCACACAGACACCTCGGAATTAAAAATGAAGAATCTAAATGATAAAATGTTGTCTGATTACCTTAATAATATAAAAACAGACACTCTTTTAGCTTATGGAGTTTATCAAATAGAGGCAAAAGGATTAGATTTATTTGAATATGTTAAGGGAGACAAGGACTCAATTATGGGTTTACCAATAAAGGAAATTATCAACTATATTAAACAATATAATTAATGAAAAAAAAATTTGGAATTATAGGCAATCCTATAAAACATTCTTTATCTCCAGTTTTGCACAAGTACTGGTTTGATAAATATGGTTTGGACGCGAGTTATTCTATAATTGAAACTAATGATAAAAATTTATCAGATATTGTGAAAAAAATTAGAAATAAAGAACTCACAGGAATTAACGTAACTTTACCATATAAACAAATAATTATTAATCAAACTGACAGGATAGTTAATGATGCCCAACTAACAGGTTCTGTTAATACTATTTTATTGGATAATGATAAGATAATTGGAGAAAATACTGACGTTTTCGGTTTGCAAGCAGCATACTTAAAAGAGATAGATAATTGTGCTGGAAAAAATTCTTTGGTAATCGGTGCCGGAGGTGTTTCCCCTTCTGTAATTTTATCTCTTCAAAAATCTGGGGTAAAAAAAATTTCTATAACCAATAGAACCAATGAAAAGTGTATTTTTTTAAAAAAAAAATTTAACTATCTGAATATTTTGCCTTGGGATGATTTAGAAAATGAAATAAAAAACTTTGATATAATTATAAATGCTACAAGTTTAGGACTTAAAGATGGAAACGATTTTAATTTCAATTTTTCAAATACGAAAAATGAAGTAATTTACATTGACACAATATATAATCCTTTAGAAACAAAAACATACAAACTTTTAAAGGAAGAGGGAAAAAAAGTTTTTAACGGTCTTGATATGTTTATCTACCAAGGACAAAAATCTTTTTATTTATGGAATAAAATAAACCCCGAAATTGATAACGGAGTAATAGAACTACTTAATGCAAAACTGAAATGATTAAGATTGGTATAACTGGATCTTTAGCATCAGGCAAAACCACAGCCAGTAAAATTTTATCGATTAATAGAGGGCCGCTATTTAGCGCAGATAAAGCTGTGAAAGAGCTTTATAAAACAAAAGAATTAAAGTCATTATTGAAAAAAAAATTCAAAATAGAAAATATAAGTCAAATTGAAAAATCTCTTAAAGAAATTATTCTAAAAAATAATGCTAATCTTAAAAAATTAGAAAAAATAATCCACCCATTAGTTCGAAACAAAATGAAAAAATTTACTTTGAAAAATAAAAATAAAAAAATTCTTTTTTATGAAATACCTTTACTGATTGAAAGCAAGTTAATGAATTATTTTGATGTAATTATCTTTATTAAGTCAAAAACTCATCTAAGATTAAAAAGATTTAAATCTAAAAAAGGTAATAAAAAACTATTTAAATTACTCAATAGTAAGCAGATGAGCGACAAACAAAAATTAAAATTTTGTGATTATGTGGTTGTGAATGAAAAAAATTTAAATATTTTAAAAAAAAACTTATCATCTATAATATCTAAATATGAGTGAAGTTTTCTTAGATACTGAAACCACTGGACTATCATTTAAAGATGGTCATAAAATTGTTGAAATAGCCTGTATAGAAACAAAAGATTTAATCCCAACAGGAAAAGTGTTCCACAAATTAATAAACCCAGAAAGAAGTGTGCCAAAAGAGGCCTTAGAAATTCATGGTTTTTCTGAAATATTTTTAAAAGACAAAGAAACGTTTGATAG